>ERZ1026872.44-NODE-44-length-63918-cov-24.191895_pt1 | contig 63918 bp, 56 predicted proteins | sample MGYA00380166_ERZ1026872 | MGnify/ENA primary metagenome ERZ1026872 (study PRJEB33269, sample SAMEA4719802) | human gut metagenome | biome: human-associated habitat; feature: organic feature; material: feces | place: Cameroon | collected 2013-10 ... | reverse complement strand
AACCAGTTTGGCGGTTGGTAGAGACGTCTGCCCGTTTTGCAGACTTATACCTCCGTTATTATGCAAAAAAACCGTCCGAATTGCAAGAACATTTGTTTTAGTCCTCCTCTATGCGGCAACCCGGCTGTCTTAGCCAGATAGTTGCCAAGAACCGTTGACAGGGGCGTGAACACGGCATAATAGGAAACCACCTTGCACATCGCAGCCGCGATGTTATTGCAGGAATGGAAGGTATATCTCCGATTCAGCGCCGGTGTCTCAATGGTGGCTACCAGCTCGCCGTTTTCCATCGAAATGCGCGATCTTCTCTTCCAGTGACAAATCATCAAATTTCCGTCCCATACACACCTCCTGAGAATCCGGCATATCAAAAAAGGCGCCCGACAGATTTCTCTGCCGGACGCCCTTGTCCTTACTGGTTTTCTGATTTGCCTGCATTATTATCCTCAATGGAACATTTGTCAATCTGCATCTTACATGAAATCTACTCCAACATGCCCGGTAAAATCCTTTTTCCATGTATGGCAAAAAGCCTGTTCCCTCCCGAAGCGATCATCTGAGCAGCATCGTCATCCAATTACCAAGGATACCGCTCCTGGTGCCTGATCAATTCATTTCAAATCCGTGTATATATTTGCAATGAGTGCCTTAGCATATTCGAAATCTGATTTATGCACCTGTATGATCGTGGACCATTGCATAGCTCCATTTCCAATTCCGCCGACCGGCATGCCAGGATTGGGAGCCGGGTTGATTCGTGCATTAGTGCTTCTTGTCCTGCACTTAATGTTATTTTGCGCCAGCACATCTCTTATTTTTGCTGCATACTCTTGATCTTTCGTTGTAAGCAATGGAACATACTTAAAGAACATAGTGTATCCTCATCTTTCTCCTTCGCCATTGGAAGTCATAAAACGGTCAGCCCTTTTTCGTCCGCTGAAGGTAGCGTTCTCTTTCCCACCAATTCGGCATAAGTTCTTTTAATGATACGGTTTCTCTTTTCTCATAATCGACCATGAGTGAGCATACATAAAGGGAGATACTTCCGTCATCGTGCCGCAATTAACACGAGCGCCTTTGTTTTATCTGGATGGTCTATCGCATAATTAAGTGCCAGACTCAAACGGATACTACTGCCCGATACTTTTGTTTCTTTTATCGTTCTATTCCAGCTGTCCGGTTTTTGTCCTAATCCATGCAAATATAAGTACTTCATAAAATTTTTCAACCATCAAAACCGGTTTTCATCTCTATCTTGCTTTTCTGTTCCACAGGGATATTTCGGCCACCCGGATTCATCTCCAGCTTGCTCTTTTGTTCCACAGGGATTATTTCGGCCACCCGGATTCATCTCTATCTGGCTCTTCTATGCCACAGGGATTACTTTGCCCCAGTCAGATTCATCTCTATCTTGCTCTTCTGTGCCACAGGGATTATTTCGACCGACCGAATTCATCCCACCGCTGAGAAGCATCTCTACCGGGCCATACAGCAACCGGAAATTTACTGTTCTTCCATCCTTCCCATCTTCAGCGCCATAACAAGAGTTCCCACCGCCATCACAAAGACACCAATTTCGATCACATAGATGGGAAGAAGCGCCGAACCTGCCACGGCAAAGAAGTCCACGATAAAATGAATCCCATATGCAAGAACCGCGGTAAAAGCTGCTGTCCTGCATTTGCCAGACTCTGCTGCCCGGCATTTGCCAGCCTTTACCGCCCGGTAGATCAGCAGTGACAACCCGATATGCAGAATGATGGCACTGATTCTTTCGATTCCGCTTACAAAAAAGAGCGGTGCCGGTGTTGTCCATAGGGCCGACAGCTGTGACACGGTCTGATTTGCGGACTCAGCAGGAAGTGCCGCCAGCGTATTCTGCATAGCTCCGCTGTTGATCATCAGCATGGACACAAGATTGCTGATTCCGGAGAGTCCTCCGATCAGAATGGCCTCCACACCGCCATGCCCGATTCCATACATCAGTGCATTCGGAAAATCCAGCCATTTCTTCATCCAGAACTTCATGGCAATCAGTCTTCCGGTCTCTTCAAAAACCGCTGCAGCCAAAGCCGCGTACACATAGTAAAGCCATGGTCTGCTCTGTGCGTTCAGGCCACAAAGCTGAATGACAAGAACATGCATCAGCTGCTCCAGCAGCATGGCGAACAGCAGAAAGGTTCCTGCTCCGATAAAGAACGAGGAAATCCTTGCCTTAAGCTTCACCCTTCCTGCAATGAACAAAGCAATCGGTACCCCCATCGAGAGAACAATGGAGCAGATAACTCCCACTATCGCCAGACCTGATATTGTGTGCAATTCCATCTTTATACCTCTCTTAAGGTAAAATCCGCGAAGGCGGTTTTCCTCTTTCTTAATCAAACAGCGTCGCCATATCCGGATTTTCATACGAATCGAAGCACATCAGAAGCTGCTCCTTCGTACATTTTTCCACTGCAAGCTCCGTCGGAAGCTCTGTTTTCCCGAAGAATCCGATTTCCGTCGTTTCTATGTTCTTTTCAAACTCTCCGCTTTCATACCTGCACAGCACGAAGACCTTCAGAACTCCATATGCATAATTTGTCACATTGTGCTTCCGCCAGTCCTGAATTGCGATGATTCTTTCGGATTTCACCGTAAAGCCGGCTTCCTCCTGCACTTCCTTCTCCGTATTCGAAGCCACCGACTGGTCTACGTCGCACCAACCGCCGGGCAGAGACCAAGTGCCGTTGTTTTCGTGAACAAGCAGAATTTTGCCGTCAGCAAAAACCGCTGCACGCGTATCCACCTTCGGTGTCTGGTATCCGGATTCATTGCAAAACAAACCGAAGATTTTACTGGTCGGGATGTCTGTTTTCAGAGACAGCATTTCTGCCGCAATCTGTCTCAGCTCTTCATATCGCTCTCTGTCATACGGATCCTTCCCGTACTGCAGTCCAGCCTGCGCAATGCTCTGAATACGAATTGCAAACTCAATCCATTGATCATTCATACCGCTTCCCCTCACAAATTCTGACTCCTGATCATTCATACTGCTTTTCTTTACACCTTCCGGCCATTCATCTCATCTACGACAGCGGCAGGTTTAGCCGTCATTTCCACCCAGGCCGGAACAAAGCCGCATTTTATGGCATTTCTGACCGACCTTACATTCGACCATGCGGTACAGTAAAAGGGCACCTTGTTTCTGTTAAGGATTTCTCTCATAAGCGTACTGGTCAGGACCGATGCAATTCCCTGCCTCCGGTATTCCGGCAGAACATCCACACCAATCTGCCACATATCCCTGCAGTCCGCAGAGCACCCGGCCAGTCCAATCAGGGTGTCTCCATCGTATGCCCCGACGCCAAGCACGTCCAGCTGCATGCGTTCCTTGCACAGCGCATTGCTCCACTCCGGTAAATATAAGTTCCGGAAGTCCTTCTGCTCCAGGACACGTGTTTGATATCCGCAGGAAAGATCCGGAATCCTGCTGATGTCCGGCAGATAATATTCCGCCATAAAGCAGATTTTGTGGCCCCTCTCCAGCAAGCGTTCATTTAGCCAGTGCATATTCGGTGTTTCAAAGCAATGATAAAACTCGAACTTCTCGGTGTACGCAGAAACGATCTCCATGGTCTCCGGTATGGAGGCTGCCACGATATTGTTTCCATAGGAGACAAAATTGCAGGTAATCGGCTCCTTCAGATATTTACGTGCCGCCTTCCCCAGCTTCAGAGGAAAAACAACATTTTCCTCAGCCATGAAATCTTCCCGGCAGCCACCCATATCCTCCGCCGACTGCCGCATGGCAATTTCCAGCATTTCCTGATTTGTCATTCGCTTCCCCCTGTTTTTTATGGACACACCGGACCAGATACGTTACGATATAAATTCATTATATCTGTTCTTTTCACACGCGAAAGTGCGTGTTACGGCAGAAAATGATATTTCAGCAAATAAGTGTGTGTTACAGCAGAAAGTAGCATTGCAGCAAATAAATTCGAGGGATGGGTGATCATGAATTTCCTGGAAGAGCGTATTGCAAAAGACGGGATTGTAAAGGAAGGAAACATTCTGAAGGTCGACAGCTTTCTGAACCATCAGATGGACATTGATCTGTTTAACCAGATGGGAGCAGAGTTCAAGCGCCGTTTCGAAGGAAAGCCGATCAACAAGATTCTTACCATTGAGGCGTCCGGCATCGGCATTGCCTGCATTGCAGCAACTTATTTCCATGTTCCGGTTGTTTTTGCGAAGAAATCCCAGAGCATCAACATCGACAGCGACGTCTATGTGGCTGAGGTGGAATCCTTCACCCATAAGCGTAAGAACCAGGTCATCGTATCGAAGAAATTCCTGAATGAGGGCGATCACGTTCTGATCATCGATGATTTTCTTGCAAATGGCTGCGCTCTGCAGGGGCTTCTGTCCATTGTCTCCCAGGCAGGCGGCACGGTAGAAGGCATCGGCATTGCCGTGGAAAAAGGATTCCAGCAGGGCGGACGCATCATCCGCAATCTTGGCTATCAGCTGGAATCCCTTGCAATTGTAGACAGTATGGACGCTACAAACGGCACCATCCAGTTCCGTAATCAGTAAGAAAATGCCTGAAAAAGTCGGCCAACATTCCCATTTCGGAATATTGGCCGACTCTTTCTTCATTGTTATTCCATCACCAGAACCGCGCGTTCCTCTTCGGTGAGCATCACCGCCTCCATATCATTCCGGAAGGTTCTTCCCGGAAGAAGGCAGAGAACATGAGCTTCCTCCTCATGAATCGCAAACTGTGCTCCGTGAATGATGTAGGGATTCAGTCTCACAAAGGTTCCCTTCGGCACCAGAAACGCTTCCAGCTGATCCACATTGAACTTCTGTCCCGGAGCAGGTGCTCCGACAAAGATTGCAACATCGTCATCCAGAGGCAGCAGGCCTTCGCAGGTAAACTGATGCGCTTCGAGCATCTTCACTTCCATCTTCTCCGGCTTCATTGCCTGACAGACAGATACGGTGGGAAGCGTGGTGCTTCCGAGATCCAGCTTCATCACATCTGCAAAGAAGCCGCCCGGGAAAATGGACTTTTTCGCAAGCTCCTTGTCATCCAGTAAATTCTGATACTCGCCGTAGCGGGCAAATTTCTCATTCGAAAGTTCCTGAACCTTGATTGTTTTCATCACTGCTCTCCTTTACAGAGTTTTCCATTATAAGCAGGAGGGTCCGCATTCTTCCACGGAATCCAGCTTCACTCCAAGATATCTTGCCGCTTCCTTCAGTACCGGGAACATTTTTCCGTAAATGCCTCCCAGGTGATGGATGTACGGGCCGAACATCAGCTTCTCTTCCCACTTCTTCCAGTTGTCCGTCTCCATCCAGACATAGGTTCCCATGGTTTCCGGTCCGGTCGTGGTTCTTGCTTCGCCGGCAAAGAGATAATACTCTCCGTCGATTTCATCGAAGCGGCATACCGTCAGGTCGCCCTGCTTCAGCTCAAACTGCTCCTGACCTCCGACGATTCTCGCCTTGCTTTCTGCCGCCTTCAGCGAATACGGGAACGGTCCGCAGTGCCATAAGAGCTCTGCATTGTCGTTCTCCGGATGACGGATGGTAAGGTCTGCAAGGAATTCCGCCTGCTCTCCCAGCGTGCAGGCACGAAGGATCGCCATGGTGATGGCTCCGTTGATATCAGTCTCGCAGGAAACCGGGATGCCCATATCCGTAAGCTCACCGATCACGGCGCAGGCCGGAAGCTTCATCATTGCACAGGTCGGCCAGCACTCGATTGCCGCTACATTGCAGTTGTTCTGTGCCAGAACCTCAAGAAGTGCCATTTTGAAAGCAACAAGACGCTCTACGTCTTCGTCCGTCATAGCCGAGCAGTCCATACGCTCTTTGAGGTCCTTCAGGGTTCTTTCAAACTCATCGCTCTTTTCCGCCAGGATTTTCTCCACCTTCATCTGCACAACAAGCGGTGCAATGGCAACCGTCTGAGCTCCAAAGTCCTTCATCAGCTTGGTTTCATTCGTCATGACGCTGCGGAAGGGAGACGGGTGTTCTCCGATTTTACCGATGCGAAGTCCCCGGACATCCTTCACGATGCAGGCAACGCGGATAAAATTCTCAAAGCCCTGACGGAACTCTTCCGTATCCGCTGCCACGTTGAAGATGTAGCTGTAGGTCACTCCATAGCGGCGCAGCACCTTCGTTGCTGCAAACATGCCGCACTGCGTATCTCTTCCTCTCGCCTCCAGAGTGTTGGGTCTCTCATCCCGTGCACCCCAGACAAGGACCGGAACCTGGAATTTCGATACCACATCCGCAACAGAACCTTCATCACCGAAATCGCAGAACGGCACGAAGATTGCGTCCACATTTGCCTTCCGGAACTTCTCCACAACGGCAGGAGAATAGGCTTCGTTCTCGATGATTCCGTTTGTGCAGATATCATCGACATCAACCAGAGTCACCACCTCCGGCTTGATTTCCCGGATCACCGCCATGAATTTCTCTTTTTCTCTGGTTGCCGTCTCCAGATCCAGCATTCCTCTTCTGGTCGGAAGAACTCCCAATGTCACTTTTGCCTTATACATGCTCTAACCCCCTTCTGTAATAAGCAACTCTCTCGTCAATCTCTGTGTAATCGATCTTGCCGGTCTCCAGAAAAGCTTCCAGTGTCTTTTCGTCCGGAATTCCGGCTCTTCCCCCGATTCTCGTGCACTTGATGGCAGAGGTAGCACTCGCTGCCCGTGCACATTCCTTTGCACTCTTCCCCTTCAGGAGCTGCGCAAGAAACGCACCGTGAAAAACATCACCGGCTCCTACGGTATCGACCGCATCCACCTGGAAGGCCGGAAGAACGAAGAAGCCATCCTCGCTATAGCCGACGCACCCCTTTTCGCCGAATGTGAATACCGCAATCTGCGGTCCCCGTCTGCAGATCTCGCGGCATTCCTCTTCCAGCTGCTCCACGCCTTTTTCCTTATGTCCCGGGAAAATCCCGTCAAACACAAACTCGGATCCGACAAAAACATCGATCTTCGGAATCATCTTCTCCAGCGCTTCGGAATACATATCCGCATCAATGAAAATCTTGGTTCCATTGGCTTTTGCAAAATCCACTGTCTTTTCCGTCAGCTCTGAAGCATCTGCGATAAACAGATATTTGCTGTTTCGTATTTTATCCCAGTCAATCTCCTGCTCCGTCAGCCTCTCGGCGTTTCCCATTTTGAAGAGCATCGTTCTCGTCTGCGATTTGCGGTCACTGATCACAACACTGAAATGTGTGGTCGCATCCTTGCGAATCATCAGGTTGTCCGTATTGATTCCATGCCGGATGAAGTCATCGTAGCAGAAGTTCCCGTAAACATCGTCTCCGACCATCCCGCCTATTGCACATTTTGCTCCAAGTCTTGCGCAGGCGGCGAGTCCGCTGGACACCTTTCCGCCGCCCTGCCAGGACAGGTCATTCACCATTTCCCCATGGTTCAGTTCAGGTAATCCCTGTACATTCAGATTCAGATCGATACAGGGGGTATCCAGACCGAACACATCAAACTGTTCCTTCATGAGGTCCCCTCTACTTTCTATATTCCCTCAAGGCCTTCTGTTACAAAGAGTATTTATTCGGATTCAGAAGACGCATCTTCGATGCAACAAAATCAATCATGCCCTGTCTGGCGGTAAAGAGAAGCTGCACTCCGTTGCCGTCGTGCCCGCTGGTCTCGATTCCCTGATCCAGAGAGCGGTACATTGCTGCGAAATATTCCGTCGCGATGTTGAATTTGCTGAGTCCGAGATTTACGGCCTCCTGCATCTGCTCATCCGGAATTCCGGAGCAGCCGTGCAGAACGAGCGGAATGGAAACCGCCTTCCGAAGCTCACGAATCCGGTCGAAATTCAGATTCGGTGTCTGAATGTAATTGCCGTGTGCGTTTCCTACTGCGATCGCAAGAGATCCACAGCCTGTCTTCTCCACAAATTCAACTGCCTTGTCCGGATCTGTCAGGTGATCTGCGTTTGTCAGATCATCCAGGATCTGCGCATTTCCGACATGTCCAAGCTCAGCCTCCACATCAACGCCAAAGACCGCTGCTGTCTCTACCACAGCCTTTGTCATCGCCAGGTTCTCTTCAAAGGGACGTGCGGATCCATCCACCATGACGGACGGGAAGCCGTCCCGGATTCCGCCTACCGCAATTTCATAGGAAGCCGAATGATCCAGATGCACGGCAACCGGAACGCTGGCCTTTCTTGCCAGGTCCTTCGCCATATAGGCGATATGGCTGAGCGGAATGTACTGATCAAAGCCGGGATAAAACTGGATAATGACCGGCACTCTCTCTGCTTCGGCCGCTGCAATCGCGCAGCTGATGGTCTCATAGTTAATCGTATTGATCGCCGCCACGCCGTAATGATGCTCGGTCGCATGCTGCAGCAGTTCATTTACCTTTACAAGTGACATCTTCTTACTCCCCCTTTATCTTTGTGTCAAAAAACAGCTGGTATTCCGGCATCTCCGAGCAGAATTTCCGGCTGACTTCATCAATTCTCTGATGATCCGCTGCATCCATCGCAAAGTCCAGTGCCTTCAGGTTCTGCAGTGCATGAGCGGCGTCGGCTCCTCCCACAATGGGAGCGGTGAGATCCGGACGGTTTACCAGCCAGTTGATGCAGATCTGTGCAGCGGTCCTGTCGTATTTGCTGCCAATCTCCACAAGTACGTCTGTAACCTCCAGACATTTCTCATAGACTCCCGGCTGGAACAGGGCTGCCTTGGTTCGTCCTCCGGTAATCTCGGTATCCTTTGTGAATTTACCGGTGAGAAGTCCCTGTGCAAGCGTGCTGTAGGGAATCACTCCGATTTCTTCCTTCCTGCAGTAGGGAAGGATGTCTTTATCGATGTAGCGCCACAGCAGGTTGTAGCAGGGCTGAATGACATCGACCGTTCCATATCTTCTGGCCTCCTCCAGCATCTCCTGTGTGAAGTTAGATACCCCGATGCTTCTGATTTTGCCTTTTTCCTTCAGACGGTTCATGTTCTCCATCGCCTCTTCCATGGAGATCCCGTCTGTCGGCGGATAATGGAGGAAATAAACGTCCAGATAGTCCATTCCGAGCCGTTTCAGGCTCTCATCGCACGCTTCCTCCATATTCTTTCCGCCGTAATGAGCCGGCCATACCTTGGAGATGATGACAACAGATTCCCGGTCTGTTCCCTTCAGAGCTTCCCCCAATACCTTCTCTGCTCTTCCATTTCCATAGATCTCAGCCGTATCAAACGTATTCACGCCGTGCTCCAGATAGGTCTGGATGCAGCGGATGCTGTTCTCGTCCTCAACGCTTCCGAAGTAGTCTCCTCCGACCGACCAGCATCCCATCACAATCGGCGAAACCATAACGTCACTTTTCCCAAGTTTTCTGTATTCCATAACTCCTCCTTTGAAATCACCTGTTTTGGAATTACTTTTCCCCTTTTTCCGTTTTCCGATATTCGTTCGGTGTCATTCCGTTCATTTTTTTGAATTGTTTCGAGAAATGTGCAAAGCTCGGATAGCCCACCTGCTCTGCAATCTCACTGATGCTCAGATCGCTGTGAGCAAGCAGTTTTCTGGCCTCCTGCATCCGGGTTTTCTGGATGTATTCGCTTAACGATACCCCTGTCTGTTTACGGAATGCTCTGGACACATATCCTGGCGACAGATAGAACTCACCGGCAATCCGGCTTCTTGTGACATCCTCAAGATGTAGCTTCACATAAGCCTTGATGTCTGCAATGATCCGATCCTCCTTTGCCGCATAGCTGATTTGCCCGGCAATTCGCTCTGCTTCCATCAGAATCAGCTTTTCCAGACCGGAAACACTGACCTTTGCCTGCTCCTCCAGCTCCTTGCTGCGGATGCGATCCAGCGCCTGATAGGTTGTGAGATTGCATTCCTTCAACAGATTGACGGTCATCATGCTCCAGTCCGCAAGGACGGCATTGAGAAAACCGGAATCAATCGTTTTTTCCCGTTTCACACTTTCAAAATACATGTGCACTCTTTGAGCCAGAAGATCCTGTCTCCGCTCCGAAATCAGCTCCCGCCATTCGTCAATCTCCGGAGCGTTGTAAATCATTTCTTTTCGTTCATTGAAATCATTTTCCCAAAATACACCGTTTTCTCCGCTAATATTGTTGAAAAAGATTTCCTCCAGCTTCCGGAGCTTTCTCCCCACCTCCGCAATCGTACAGGGTGTTCCTACATAGCACGCAATTCTCCTGTGATAAAATTGCGAAAACGTTTCCACAAACTGCTCTGCCATCTTCCGGAACTGCTCTGCCTGCAGGTCATCACCTACCCGAAAAGCCGAAACAAACTGTGCATATCCGTTGTAGGACAGAAATTCCAGGTCCGGTTTGCTGCCGGCTGCAATCTCACTGAGAACATTTTCACAGGTAAAGCTCAAAAGCTCTCTGCCAAAGCCTTCCCGTTCCTCCTCCATGCCAATCAGCATGGGCACAAACTTCTGATCCATTTCATACGGCATCTGTTCCTTTCGGATCTTCTCTGCGATTTTCTCCGGATCCGATGCCGCATCGTCTCCGATCACATCCCGCCAGAACATTTCCTTGATCAGATTCTGATGAGAAATCCAGTTGTTTCCGAACTGCTGCAGCCGGAGCTGCTTCTTATCCTCAATTTTCTTGGAAACCAGCTTTCTGACAACCTCTTCCAGGTCCTGCCTGGCAATTGGCTTCAGAAGATAATCAAAGCACCCGTATTTGATGGCCTGCTTTGCGTAGGAAAAATCGGCATAGCTGGTCAGGAGAACAACCTCCGGGCTCAGCTCCTGCGTACGAATCCATTCCAACAGGTCAAAGCCGTTTTCAACCGGCATTTCGATGTCACTGATCAGAAAATCGATCTCCGTACTTCTCAGTGCCGCTTTCGCCTCTTCTACGCTGTAGACACCGATCAGCTCTTCGATTCCGAAGGCCTCCCAGTTCAGCTGCCTGCGAAGAAGCGTTACGACGTATTTGTTATCATCCACAATCAGCAGCTTCATGAATTCCCTCCTGTGGAATCTGAATCTCTACATTTGCTCCGCCAATCTCACTGCAGGACAATGTAATGGATGCCCTGCCGCCATAGATCAGGTTCAAACGCTGCAAGGCATTGTTGATGCCGATGTGTTTCCCCTGTTCCTCCTTCGGGAAATCTCCCTTCCGGAAGTGTTTCAGGAATTCCTCCTGAAAGCCTGCTCCGTTGTCAGAAATCAGGATACAAAGCCGATTTTTCTCCGACCGGACACACAAATCGATCCGAAGTATTCCGTCTCTTCCAACGGCATGCTTGATGGAATTTTCCAGAAAGGTGCTGATCAGAAGAACCGGTATTTCGCATTTTTCCGTGCCGGCTTCGATGTCACAGAAAAACTCGAGCTTATAGTTATTCCACTCATCGTTGATATGAATGACATCTTTCATATGAGAGACTTCCTGCTCCACGGTCACCATGTCCATGCAGTCATGCATGATATAGCGGAAATAATTGGCAAGACATACCGTGAGCTGATTGACCTTCTCAGCTTCTCCGTTTTCTGCCATTGCTGACAGCATCATCAGACAGTTCACCAAAAAATGCGGCCGGATCTGCAGATTCCGGAAATTGATCGCCAGCTGCTTCTTCTCCAGTTCACTGGCATACAGCTGAGTGGCCATCCGGTCCGCGCTCTTTCCCAGCTGGTCCAGAATTTCATACGCATCCTGAACCGACGCCTTTTTCTTCTTTGTTATTCCCGCACCGTCTCCGGCATCCTGATATTTATCCAGAATCTCCGTCAGATTCTGTGTCGGTATTAAGAGGGAGCGCCGGAGAGACCCTGCAAGTGCTGCCAGCGTACAAGCTACCCCGACAGAAACGAAGACCATAAGAAGCGAAGCGATCAGCTGCCGCACAAATCCCGCATCCGGAGAAATCGTAATCCTGACATAAAAGTCAGCATTGCTTTTCTGAAGACTGTATTGCAGAATACTATCGCCAAAGGTATGGAATACTTTTTCGTCAGTTTTTTTCTCTCCTTCTATCAGCTCCACCTTTCCATTCTTTCCCCAGTTGGTGGCATTCAGACCAGTAAGAAAATCACTTTCCAGCGCCCAGGTCCCCAGTACAAAATTCTTGTACCTCCATCCGGACAAAATCACCGTTTCCGAAGCCGTCTCTGCCCGATACCATCGACCATTTTCGTACTTGTCCTCGGAACAATGCTTCTTGATTGTCTCACGGATATTCCGATACTCTGAAAACTGCAAGTGCACCGTAGAAAGCTCGATAAACTTATCAATCGTACTGTCATATATGAAATAATTATATGGCACGTCCGTCATGTACCCGCGCAAGTCATAGAGCATCTGAAGCTCTGAAATTCTGCTGATGATCTCATAATCATCCTGTGCAAACATGGTCCGGTAATCGGATCGAAATTCCACAGTCCGTTCCATACAAGTTGCGTTGTTCTGCATCTCATTCTCTGTGTTCTTCACAAGGCGGTCTGCAAGCTCTACCACTTTCTTTTCATTGTCTTGTCTACGTTCCACGTAAATAAATGATAGAAAAAAGATACACAGACACTGCAGTACAATGCATGCGATCAGAAATTTCTTCAGATGTTTGACGAATAACGGCTGTATGATGCTCTCCATTACTTTCCGATCCTCAGACCTTTCATATAACGTACTCTTAAACTTCATTCACCTTCTGCGTATTTCTTCATTATGGAGCTGCCAGAAACTCATCCAGCTGTCTCTGTGATTCCGCAATAACATTCTGTATACCTGCGGTATCCATTTCTTCGATCATCTTCGGCAGATACACATCCGGGTCCAGCGCTCCGACGATCAGAGCTTTATAGTACTTATTTTTCACATTTTCCATTTTTGCAATCTCGTCTTCCACCGGCGTTGGATCGAAGCTGAAACCAAAAGCCTTAGAGGTAACCGCCATTTCGTTGTATTCCTGAATCTTTGTATAAATATCACTTCCGTCAGTCACCCAAGGTGTACAAAGAAACTGATTTGGAAGGATCCACCCTGCTCCGAGATGATAGCCAACTGTAGTGGCATCCTTTCCCTTCGGATAATCCAGGAGTCCATCTTCATTTACAATGTAGTCTTCACCCTCAACGCCCCAGTTCAGAAGGTTCATGATCTCAGTATCCGTTTCAATCAGGTTCAGCATCTGCATTGCCTTTGCGGGGTTTCTGGATCCTGCCGAAATTGCATATGAAAAAACTGCCGCCGTTTCCGTCGTTACAAATGGTTTCCCCATGGTAGCCATAGTCAGGTCTACACCTCCGCAATTTTTCTCCTGATCATTCTCAGAAAGCGGATGCCCGTAGTCGCTGAAAAACGAAAAGGCCTGACCTGTTTTGATGTATGTATAGTAGGATTCGTTATCCGAAGCAGCGCCGAAATTGATCCATCCCTTCTGATACCATTTGCGGTTATACTCGCACCACTCCCTGAACTCGTCCGCTTTCAGCAGATTCGTGACTGCCGTATTATCATTAATATCCTTCAGACCCACCACATATGAGGTCTCGCCGACGACCGACTTATCACAAACAAAGGTCTTAGCACTGCCAAGATTATCAGCGGCAAGCATCCACATGCCCGGCTCCTTCACCGCAACCTCTTCATAAATCGCATCCACGTCCGCCAGAGAATCTACATTGCTGACATCAATACCGTATTGATCCAGAACATCTGTGCGGAAGAAGATTGTAGGCTGCTGAGCAACTTCTTTGTGAACCGGCATTCCATAGATGAAGTCATTCACGATAGCAGCCTTTGCATACTCAAGATTCGTATAGGTGTCAATGATATCCTTTCCATACTCATCCAGGAGATCGGTCATATCTACCAGATACCCGGCAGACACCCAGTTCTGTGCATCCACACTTCTCACAATCAGAAGATCGATGTCACTTTTCTCGCTCAGTTCAAGTGAAATCTGCTCCGCATAAGAAGAATATGGAAAAAACTCCAGCTTCAGCGTCATATCCAGCTTTTCCAGTGTGATCTCATTTACCTTCTCAAGCACTCTGTCAATTTCGCTCTGGCTTGGTGCATCTGTGGGAAGTGTGACGATCATTTTCACTTCGTAAGGACTTTCGAATGAATTCGAACCATCTGAAGCGTTATTTTTAATTGTCTGCCCCGTACCTTCCTGCAAGGCCGCATCCGCTTTTGACTTTCCGCTTTCGCAGCCAGACAACATTCCCATCGACAAAGCTGCACACAGTAGCAGCATAAGTTTTCTCTTCATTTCTGTTTATCCATCCAGATCTTTATATGGAATTTCAATCATGTTCTTTTTCAGCAGGAATCATCCGGAAGCCACTTTCCAGCTCTTCAATTTTCCACGCTTTTCCATCGATCACGCAACTTCGGATCTCTTTTTCGCTGTACACCTCAAAAGCTTCTATCATCATTCCGGATGTCTCCGCAATCATCTGGTTTTCCCTGATCGCCGCATGCAGGGTTCCACAGACTCCGTCATCATAGTAGTCGGCTTCCAGTTCGTCCTTCAGATTCATGCAGATCGTCAGCCCTTCAAATCGCTTGTCCTCGATGTGCATCGGTGCCTTTGCAAACATCGGAATAACATGGTTTTCACGCAGATACAGCGGAATTCTGTCCAGTCTGTTCTCCGCCCAAATCCATCTTCCTCCCTCCAGGCGTCTGCCGGTGTAGAAATCCACCCAGCTTCCGTTCGGAAGATAAATTGCAGTCTCCTTCTGATCGAAGATCGGCGCAACCAGAAGGCTTTCTCCAAGCATGTACTGTCTTGAGATGTTCCGGACATTCCGGTCATTCTCAAACTCCAGAATCAGCGCCCGCATCATCGGCAGACCATAGAGGTGCGTCTCATATGCCGTGCTGTACAAATAAGGAAGCATACGATAACGAAGCTTGTTAATCATAAGGAACGCTTCCTGCGCTTCTTCTGAGAAGCGCCACGGCTCGCGCGGTGTCGACTGTCCATGGCTTCTGCTGAGTGGAGACATCAGGCCCATCTGCACAGACCGGATATACTCCTGATCGGAAGGGATACAGCGCTTTCCTTCGTAGTCACAGTTATAGAAACCTCCGATATCGAAGCCCCAGAACGAAACGCCACTCATTCCCATGCTGAGTCCACCATTTAGAATGGACGCCAGATTATTCAGAGAAGCAGAAGAATCGCCAGCCCAGTTTGCCGGGTAATTCTGACTTCCGGCATATCCGCTTCTCCCCCAGAGCAGTGCCTTTTCCCCCATTTTCGTCTTAGCCAGCGCAGATGCCTCATAAATCGTGCGAGCGTACAACAATGTGTACTTGTTATGTGCCTGCAATCCTGTGGAGCCATCCCAGAAAACAGCATCCTCCGGGATTTCCTCTGAGAAATCGGTCTTGATGACGCCTACTCCCATCTTCATCAGGCGCATCACGCGCTCCCTCATATAGACAACCGCTTCCGGGTTCGTAAAGTCAATTGCAGTAACTCCTATCCCGCCCACATCTCCTTCTCCGGGAGAAAAAATATACGGCTCACCGTCCGGCCGTTTTACCAGAAAGCCTCTCTCCTTCATGGTAAGATACTGCTTCGTCTCCTGACCATTTATCACAGAATGCACATATGGGAACATCCAAAGTGACAGATGGAATCCTTTCGCACGCAGATTTGCGATCATCTCTTCCGGATTCGGAAAGCGGGTCTCGTCAAAGCTCAGAAGCTCCTCATCATCTCTTCCCATCCAGCCATCGATATGGATGACATCCGAAGACATTCCGAATTTCAGCATTCTGTCTGCGATGTCTTCCACCTCTTCGCGGCTCATATAGCTCATCTTGGACATCCAGAAGCCAAATGCCCAGCGGGGGATCATCGGAGATCTTCCGCTCAGTCCTGTGTAGTCATACAGCAGGCCCTTCATGTCACGGTTTGCGAACAAATAGTAGTCCAGATAAGGATCCTCGGTTTCCATCGTATAGGAAACGCCTGAGGTCGCTCCCATGTTAAAATGCGTTCTGGTATAGGTATTCATCAGTACACTGTAGCCCTGCGTACTTACAAAATATGGCATTCCCTTATACGAGATATCGGAATTGGTCGACTGCGCATCTCTCTGCCACACGCAGATCTTCTGCCCTCTCTTGTTGAAGCTTGTGAACTTCTCTCCGAATCCGTAGAAATCTTCATCAGTATAGAGGTACATTGTTTCAAAAGCATCCGTTACCTGTCCGTTCTCGTCCATTGTGAAGCCCGTCGGAACAGCTTTATACTTCTGGTCCACGTTATGGTCACGGATCTGCTCGCAGGTAAGCTCCTTGTCATCCAGAAAAACGGTCATCTCCCATGGATTCTTGCGAAACCGCAGTGTAACCCTTTCTGTTTTTGTCCATATAAAGAGCGGGTCTTCTTCCGTTTTGACGCATGCCACATCCGGAAACTGAAACACCTCATTGCGCCGGAGTCCTTCCGTTCCTTCCGGGAACATGCGAAACCGGAAAACGGTTTCGCCCTGGAAGGATACCATGACCTTTGCCTTCTTTCCACGGAAAGTCATGACTTCAAACGTACAGCCTGTCGCCAAAGGCTCATAGCCAAGCATACGCCCCAGAAAATCCTTTTGTCCGTTGCTGTTAAAGTGGCAATAACCCTTTTCCACAAAAAGTGGATCTCCATCTGCTTCCGGGCGATATCCACGGATCCCATTGTTTTGAATCTGAATCATCGCAGCCCCTCCGTTTTTGATTTTTCTAATCTGATTACATTTTATTCATTCATGAATTTCCACTCAATAACTTGGAACTCTGAAATTATCGCTTTTGTTCCTTTTGCCATTCTCGATTATAACGTAAAAAAGGACAGGGCACCGTTGCATAGGATACCCCGTCCATAAGAGGATAGAATGATTGCTTATATGTACGCCTTCAGATTTTCGCTCATTTCAACCTTGTCGACTGCCTCCGGCCGCAGCTCCGGGAAATCCACCGCAAGATAGAAGGTTCCGTCATTTCCGAGCAGCTCCAGAATTCCATGGTCATAAATCAGCTCCAGATCCTCCAGCTCGCAGCCCGCATCGCAGGAATCGGTAACGATTCCTCTTGTGAAGAACAGCTTTTTCGTGTCCTTCTGGCATTCCAGCTTCAAAAGGCAGCTTCCCTTCGACAGAAAACGAATTTCCCACTCCATGGCCTCATCATGCATTCCCATGATTTCCGGTTCCGGAATAAATGGCAGCGGAGTCTGATTACGGATTTTCCGATAGCAGGCCCCGTCCAGAATTCCGTCTTCCGTCAGTGCAAACGCTTCGATGACCGAAGCCGGGAACTTCTGCCGCAGAATATATCCCTCCTTGGCCCGGATCAGCGAAAACTCTTTGGGAATGGACATCATTCCTGTCGTGATTCCCCCCACGCATTTCGTACGAAGCCAGGAGACGGAAAGGGTCTTCTCTGTTCCGCTGAAGGTCTGCGCCGCATAAGGAAGAACCACGTCCGGTCCCATTTGAGATGCACATCTGCGCTCCTGTTCCTGATGAAACTCATAGCCATCGAAGCTTCCGACATAGTAATAGCCATGCGCTGTCCAGAACACCCACTTCTCTTCGCCGCTCTCACATCCTTCTTCCTCTGTCAGAATCACCGGAAGACGGAACAGATCAGGGCACTCATATCCGCCCTCCATGGTAAGGCGCTGCGTCATGGTAAAGTGTTCCAGATCCTCCGACCTCCAGATTCCGAAATCGTTGTTCTCTATCCAGAGGACCAGAATATACGCTCCGCTTTCCTCATGCCAGAACACCTTCGGGTCACGATTATCGGCAGCAAGAGTCTCGATCACTTCTCCGTTTGCAAGCTTTCCATCCTTTTTGATCAGGGTGTTCCCGCCATCCGTGCTGTATGCCAGACGAATCGTATAGGGTTTCCCTTTACTCTCCTTCGACGAGTGCCCGGCTGCCGTGTAAAAGAAAAGCAATGCGTCCTTCGGCAATCCAAGAAGCCCATGATCATTCCGGATGGCACTGCCGGAGAACATCGTACCGTTCTTATCCGGCTCCAGGGCATCCCCAAGATCTTCCCAATGCAACAGGTCTTTTCCTCTTGCATGTCCCCAGGTCATGCAGTTCCAGTCGATTCCCCTCGGATTGTGCTGATAATACATTTCATAAATTCCATCGTGATAAACAAGCCCGTTGGGATCATTCATCCAGCCGTATGAAGGCGTAAAATGAAGCGCCGGCCTGTACATGCTGTTCTTTTCTTTCATCTCTTTTCCCTTTCTCACTTCATGCACAGTTCACCATCCGTCGGCAGAGGCTTCAGCTTCGCCGCAGGAAGTGTCTGGTACCAGAATGCCACACTGCTGTAGTCGTCATATCTGGGCCCTGTCCATCCCATATTGTCAAAGGTCATACGGAAATCATGTTCAAAATGGATCGGATCCGGAACGTGGAACCGGTACAGCTGAAATCTCTGCTGGCTGTTGTACTGTTCCTTCTGATTTCCGGTGATGGAAAACATCCCGCTGTACAGACCACTGTAGGTCTGATACTGCTTGGTATAGATATCATTTCCAAAGCCGTAGGAGCCGCCGAAATAGTCCTCCGTTCCGGTATAGTGCATCGTCGGATAGGTATCTCCATCCATGTACATTCTGGCTTCCCCCTCAACCCAGCAGGTGTTGTTCCCATTCACACCGACCGCCATCGTAAGGCCCAGAAACTGTCCCTTTCCTTCTATTCCGTCGATCACCGTATAGCTTCTCCCCTTTGTCACAGGGTGCTCCTGACGATAGGACGCGTGGAAGTATCCAATGTTCTCCGGGAGTGAAGTCCGTTCTCCCGTAATGCAGTAGAACAGTGTCTTCTCCTCTGTACTCCGATTCTCCATTGTGATGCGGCAATGCTTCTGGAACGGCATCTCAAAATACGAATTGAAGCCTCTTCCGGGAGCCGTCATCATAACCGCAGAGCTGAATGCGGGATATTTCCCGTCGCGGTCCTCAAAATTCTCGTCATACGCGCAGCCAAAGAAGGCAGACAGCGGAGCCTCCACCGACGGGTTCTCCTGCCCCTCCCAGTACATTCTCAGAATGAAGCTGTGTCCGACATATCCCGTAAACCACATATGCTGAATGATTCCGGGGCCCTCCGTGTCAACCAGTACCCTCTCTTCTCCGGGCTGAATGGAAATACACGGAGACAGCTTGGTACAGTCTCCTCCTCTTCCGCCCCCGCCACGGGTGCCGGTCGGATTCTCCGCAGAAAATAAAAAGGTCTCAGCATTTCTGATAAGCGCATAGTCTTTCATAATTCTCCCATCCTTTGCTATACTGTGTATCTCTCATTGACCCAATCAAAGGTCATTGGCATTTCCCGTGCGGGAAGCTTCAGTGATTCTTTATTATCGTTACATTTCCACCTGCAGCTCGGTTTCGGAATGATCATAAAGGCGGACGATGACGGTCCCATCCTTCTGCATGAACCATCCCTCTTCGAAATACAATGCGGTTCTGGCCACGCATTCCGGATACTCTCTGCCATTCACCTGAATGCTGCGAGGCTTATCCGAAAGGCCCTTGATCAGCAGATACTCCCACTCGCCGGTTCCATGAACCGTCATGTGGAAGCCGTTCTCTTCCGGACGCAGCTGATATGTGACACGATCCGTGCGATCCCGGTTCCATACTCCGTAACGCTCCGTAACTGGTGGCGTCACCACAAGGCATTTCTTCCTGCTGGTTGTCATGCTCTCTCCCGGAATCAGATTGCCGTTCAATTCCATCGGAAGGAACGCGCCCTCCCTGAGATATACCGGAATCTGATCAATCGGAGCGTATACCCTCTGTTCGCCAGCCTCAGTAATCACGTTCGTATTGTCCCAGAAATCCGTCCATCTTCCCTCAGGGAATACCACGATTCTGTTTTCTCCCTCGCTGTGAATCGGGGCAACAAGGAAGTCCGATCCGTAGAAGTACTCGTCATCGCAATCCACAAGCTCCGGCTTTCCGGGAATCTCCATGCTTAAGGGGCGCATCATCGGCATTCCAGTTTCATGCGCATGAACAGCCAGCCCGTAGGAATAAGGAAGAAGATTCTCCCTCAGCCATGCATAGCGTTTGTAAACCTTTACCGTTCCCTCGTTATATTCCCATGGCTCACGCGGCTCCGTTCCGTGGTACCGCATGATCGGGCAGAATGCCGCCCACTCGGTCCAGCGAAGATAGGTCTCCTCATCCGAGAATCCGTCATATCCTGTGACATCAACGCCCCAGAACGGAAGACCGCTTGCTGCCGCCGTCAAGCCACCCCGAATTGCATAGGTCATACCAAGAAAACTTGTTAAATGATCGCCGGCAAACTGGCAGCCCAAGGATTGTGAGCCCGGTGCCGCTCCTCGCGTATAGAGGACATGGTCTTCTCCGTAGCGCTCATAGAACAGCTTCCGGTAGCTCTTTGCATACTCATACGCATAACCGTTGTGCATCTCTTTTCCAGTTCTTCCGTCATAAAAGATTGCTTCATCCGGTACAAAATCTCCGAAATCGACCATAGTTCCACGAATACCTGCATCCAGTCTGGTTTTCCACTGTGCGCGCAGCAGATCCATTCCCTTCGGATGTGTGAAGTCAATGTACGTCGGCAGCTGCTTTTCTCCTTCATGTGGTGCAATCTTGTTGATCGGCAGATCCTCCGGTGCGACATCCGGCAAATATTTCTCCGCCTTTTCCTGCGACATATCCGGAAACTGCCAGGAGAAGGCATGAATTCCCTTCTTCTCCGCAAAGGCCACAATTTTATAAAGCTCCTCAGGTCTTGGCTCTGTGTACCATTCAGCCCCCGCACCTTCTGCATAAAAGCCGGCATGAGGAATGTCCAGCTCTTCAAACTGCTCCAGCGCAGCCATCTGTTCCTTGCAGACATCATGCAGCGGTCCCTGGTACCAACGTCCGCCACCGCCGCCTGCCCAGGGCTCAAACACCCACTTCGGCGGAAGAATCGGCTTTCCGGTCAGTTTCGTATAACAATCCATGATCTTCGCCGGTGCGCCGCACCATACAAAGAAATCCATAACAGGTCCGGAAACCTGGAAGCGAAGAAGATCCGCTGTCTCATGCGCAATATCTGCACGGATCCGGTAATGGCTGTTGATAAATACCGAGTATCCTGCGCTGATATGGATCAGAGGAATGACCTTGTACGACTGATTTCCAATGGAGGCTAGGCAGCCTTCGCAGGCATCTCTTTGCCACAAAGAGCGAACTTTCCCACGTTGGTTCACTTCATCAAAGCATTCGCCAAAGCCATATACGCCATCTTTCTTGCGAAGCCTGATGCTCCATTCCGAACCAGCCTCTTTTCCGCCCTCTGAATACAGCCGAAGCTGCCCGGAGCTCATGGAGAAATCCGTCCCCTCAATTTCAAGCTTCCACTGTGCGCCGGTCGTGATCCGAAGCGTTCCGCAGGCTGCCTCTGCAATCCACAGAGTATCTCCACCCTTAAGTGTGATCTGCTCCTCCTTCGCGTCGAAATATCCCTTCTGCTCCATATGGAAACGGAAGCCGTCGGCGCCTGCGGAAACATACAGCTTCTGTCCGCCTGCAAACGACAGGCAGATTCTGTTCTTCTCACAGGACACTGTCTTCAGCTCTCCCGGCTCCTTCCAGGACTCACTGACATTGCCGAGTGTATGATCGGCATACCACCACTCCGTCAGCTTTGAAAAATAGGCAATGGCCGTGTCAATTCCTCTGCAGGCCTTCTCCATATCTTTCTGCAAAAGTGCCTCGTTGCACAGCCTTCTCTCCACCCACGGCTCCCGGAATTCCCAGGGATTGGATACTGACTGTCCGGTGAAGAAGTCCATTCCTTCCAACGTCAGCACATCCTGCCATCTCTGCAGAACACGGATCCTGTCTGCCAGGTTCTCCTCTGTCGTCGACTCCTTCGTCTGATGCAGCGTTTCAATTTCTCTTCTTTCTTCTGCCGTAGGCCAGACCAGCTTAACCGGACGCTGCCAACGCTTTATGCCATCCGGAAGAGTGCACAATACGCCCTCTGCTTTGGCCGTTCCCTTTTCACCGTTTAAGAACACCTCCAGGAAAGTCAGCGGATCATATTCAAAACGATCCGAGAAATTCACCTGCATATCCAGCGGGAACGGTGTACTGATATCGCTGGTCTGATGCTTTATCCGATATACCTGCAGAGCGAACTGCTCTTCTGATCTTCCTCCCATCAGGCTCCACGGAAGGGCAAGATAGGCCATCCAGCCATTCTCAAACGGCTTTACCGTGCTGACGTAGGCATCTTCCGCAATCTCCGTAATCTCCGCCTGGTTTTCAATCCGGTCATCGCCTCCAAGATAGCCCCCCAGGTCTCCTCCCAGGTAGGTCATTCCCTTCTGTGTCTGTGCCATTGTCCTTCCATTATTTTCTGCAACAAACACGCTGAAATCCCGGTGTCCGAAGTTTCCGCTCTGAACGGCAATCTCGACCCGATCCGTTCGTTTCAGACTCGTCCGATCCTTCTCGGCAATTGGCTCTTCCTTTTCCGATCGTTTCTCTTCTGTGCACAAAAAAAGAACATAAAGCGCATCCGCATCCCAGAGAAACCGGCATTCCGTATCCGAAGCCTTCAGAAAATGCCCGCCTGCACGATAAAATTCTTTAATCGTTACCGCATCCTCCCACTCTGAAAGAGCAATGTCCTTCGACGGCTTGATTTTCGTGCTTCCTCCAAGATTCATAGATGAAACTCCAAACTTTAACTGTTCCATAATTGTGTCCCCCTTTCTGGTTACTGCTTTTTCGATTAGGTTACCAGACTTGTCAGAAGACAGACTATAACTTAACTCACTTCTAATAGCATTTTTATGATCTATCTTCTCCCACTGATTGACATGAAAAACGGGGACTGCTACATTTCATACAAATCCTGGCAGGACACGACAGACGGATCCTGTGTCAGGAACGTCACCGGAATAAAGAGATAACAAAGGGGAAACATGCGAATGGGAACAGCAAATCAGATTGAACAGGAATTAATGGGTTATATATCCGATCATAAAGTGCGAAACACACATTCGCATCATCTGCCGGAGCAGGCGATGATGGATTTTGATCTGGATAAACTGATCAGCAGCACCTACCTGCAATGGCAGCAGACGACACCGGGAACAACCACTGAAAGCAGATCCGCATACCTGGATAAAACAAGATACAAATCCTTTTTTATCTGGCTTCAAAAAGCAATTGGCGAGCTGTACGGAATCTCTGAGCCGCTTTCGGCACAAAACTGGGACGAGATTTCAGATCGGATCCGCAAGGCGCATCAGGATCCTTCCTTTTATATGGATGTGCTGAAGAACAAATGTAAGTATCAGAGTATTATCGTAGATACCTTCTGGCAGCCGGGCTCTGACCACGGAAGGCCGGAGCTGTTTACCCCGTCCTTCCGACTGGATGTGTTCTTTCTGGGCTATCAGAAGGGACTGCGCAATCATGACGGCGTTTCGCTGGAAGAGCAATTCGGGGAGCTGCCGGACAATCTGCAGGATTACGTGGAGTGGGTCAGAGGGTGGATTATCCGGAAAAAGAATGAGGGGTGCGTCGCCCTGAAAATCGCACTCGCCTATGAGCGCAGCATTCATTTCGAACAGGTAACGCCCGTGCAGGCAGAGCGGGTTTTCCTGCGGAAGGAGTCGGAGATCACAGCGGAGGATATCCGGTATTTCCAGGATTATCTCTTCTGGAAAATCTGTGAAATTGCGGCAGAGGTATCGCTCCCCTTACAGTGTCACACCGGAATGGGACAGATCACAGATACCAATGTCCTGCAATTACTCAATGTGATCAAAGGCAATCCGGAAACGAAATTTGTACTGCTGCACTGCGGTTTCCCGTGGGTCGACGATATCTTTTCCATGGTCGACGGATGTCCGAATCTGTACCCGGATCTGACCTGGGTTCCGATTCTGTCCTATACGGCTTCCAACCGGGTATTGCATCAGCTGATTGAAATGTCTCAGATCGATAAAATCTGCTGGGGCTGCGATACCTGGACGGTGGAGGAAAGCTATGGCTCGCTTCTTGCACTTCGTTTTTCGCTGTGCAAGGTTCTGTGGGAGAAAATCGAGGACGGTTACCTTTCCGTAAATAACGCAAAGGATATCATCGACAAAATCTTATTCGACAATGCCGGGAAGTTGTACTATTAACGTCCACAGGTAATTCGGCGCGCCCAGCCGTGCACAGAGCAAGCAGAATCAGCAGCAGCTTGCGCTTGCCGGTGCGGTCGCTGAGCATGGCCCATAGAGGTTGGATAAAAATGGCAAAGATCGGCCCGATGGCCAGAAGCACACCGATCTGGGTAAAGCTCAGACCAATCCGCTTATAATATGCGGAAAGGAAGGGAGCGCAGGAGCCGCAGGCCACCCAGAAGCTTACATTGATGAGGAACAGACGAAGCCAGGCGGAATGCTTTCCCAGGTCGTTCCGATTTACCGGGTTTTCACGCTGTGGATTTCCCACGAATAGCCGCATTTGACCTCACCTTCCCTCATAATTTTATAATTGGTCTGTTTCTTCGTTCCCTCCAGTACATTCCGGCAGAAATCAAGCATGGCGGTCCAGTCCTCCAGATTGTATTCATGCCCGCCTTCCCTGTAATGCATGGCACATCTGTCCGAAGCCTCCATCCATCTGTAGACCTCTGCAGCTGCCAGCCATGATATCTGTGTTCCAAAGACATTGCTCCACTGATCGTCCAGGCCCTCCGCAAGGAAAAGTCCCCTTGGAGCAATGCAGGCCCCGAGGATATCCGCATCAAAAGGAAGCTCATTTTCCCGATACCCTGTCAGACCATCCGCAGTTCCGTACTCTGCCATGCCATCCAGAAGCCAGTAATAGAACCGGTCCTTTCGGAGCATCACGCCGATTCTTTCTGCGTTCCCAGAATTCTCTCCAAGCCGGCTTCCGGTCAGACGAAGGCTTCCCATTCCTCCGCAGCCAGAGCCTGCAGGTGCCGTGATCGCCGCCCGTTCGTCGTAAATTCCGCAGCAAAGTGCCATTTTTCCCATTCGGGAATGTCCTGTCACGACCACCTTGTTCCGGTCTGCAAAGGTCTGCGTCTCCAGCCAGTCAATAACCCGGCTCGCAAGCCACGCCCACATTGCCAGAGAGCGCCAGTTATATTCCGGATATGTGAGAGCGCAGCTGCCCTGATTCCATCTCTCTGTGTCATCCGGAGCTGCTTCCTCAATCTCATAGCTGAGAACTGCAGCCCCCTGCTGAACTGCCATCTGAAGGATCTCCGGATCGAGTCCATCCCCGCCCGGGATGACAATGCACATCCGTTTCTCATCCCCCTGCGGACGATACACATGCACGTAGAAGGCCACCTTTTCTTCCGGTCCGGTATAGAGCCTTATCTTTTCATAGATTGCCGATTCCCCCCATAAGAGCTTTGACTCGGCCTTTTCCCCTCGCACATGGTCCGGTCTCGGAGGCATTTTGCCGTAATACTGCTCCTCCAGTATTCGCTTAAAATACTCTCTCTGTTCTTTCCACTCTTCCGCTGCCTCTACCCGGCTCCCATCTTCCCGCAGGAAAGGATCCGGCAGTTCCCAACTTCTGTTATCCCCCATATTGATGTTCTCCTCACGTATGTCTTGTTTCCTGTCACATTTCCACTTCCAGTCAGGCATTTCTTTATGAAATCACCCTTCTCTCACAGTTTAGCAAAACACTTCGCGGGCGGACTATAATTTAGCTCTCTTCAAAATAGCATTTTTGTTATTTGTTAAAGATCCTCATCGCCTGCCTGTAGCAGCGGGCAAAATAAATGATTTCCGCAATCGCGGTCAGCGACCAGGAGCAGGGATACAGCAGGTACAGCGCGGGGATGGTATGAATCCGCGCGAAAATCGTATAGACCCAGATCACACGGAAAACGCAGGAGCCCAGCACCACAATGATGGTCGGCACCACGGTTTTATCCAGGCCGCGGGAGGCTGCAATCGTACAGTCCATAAAAGCGGAAATGCAGTAGGCGAGGGCCATAACCCTGACACGCTTCATTCCGGCATCGATCACAACGGCCTCTGTGGTAAAGAGAGCCAGAAACTGTCTGCCGAACACAAGAAGCAGAGCACCGAGAACCAGACCGACGCCAAAGGAATACGCAAGGCTGATAAAGTAGCTCTTCTTCACGCGTTCCACCTTGCCTGCTCCGTAATTTTGGCTCATGAAGCTTGCGCAGGCCATATAGAAGGCTGCCATGGCATCATAAATCATCGCATCCGCATTCGCAGCAGCGGAGTTTCCCTTGACCATCAGCGAATCAAAGGAGTTGACGCCTGCCTGAATGAACAGGTTGGCAATCGCAAAGATGGCATTCTGCAGCCCCGCCGGGACTCCAAGAAGCAGGATGCGCTTTGTCATATCGGGATCCAGGCGGATCTCCTGCAGATGAAGTGCATAGCAGTCCTGCACTCCGGTCAGTGCATGCAGAATCAGAGCCGCTGACACACACTGGGAAATGGCGCTGGCCAGGGCAACACCCATGACGCTGAGTCCGCAGACAATCACAAAAAACAGGTTGAGAACAATATTCAGCGCGCCTGCTATGGAGAGATAAACCAGCGGCTTTTTCGTCTCTCCGATGGCGCTAAATACTGCATTGCCGAAGTTATACAGCGCAAGTGCGGGCATCCCGAGAAAATACACCCGAAGATAAACAACGGCTCCGGGCATCAGATCCGGCTTGGTATTCAAAAGCCTAAGGAGTGCCGGTGAGCCGAGAAGTCCCGCAAACAGCAGGACAATCCCCGCGATCAGGCTGACAAGCAGTGCCGAGGACACCGTCTTCTGCACACTTTCCGGATGTCTCGCACCGTAAAACCTTGCAACCAGCACGTTGATGCCGTTGCCAAGTCCGATCAGAAAGCCGGTAAACAGCGTGACAAAGATGCTGGTGGATCCCACCGCTCCCAGAGCCGTGGAGCCCGCAAATCGGCCCACAATCGCAACGTCCGACATGTTAAATAACACCTGCAGAAGGTTGGATAAGGCAAGCGGCAGACTGACAATCAGAATCTGTCTGGCCAGCGGCCCTTCCGTCAGGTTGATCTTCTTTTCCATTCTCTGCTTTCCCCCATTCTCCTCACTCTGATGAAGTGCCAAGGAACCACTTCGGAATGCGCCCTGCTTTGGGCGCAGCAGTTCCCGTTATAGCAACTTTTCCATGCTTTGTGAAGGGCTGGTTTCATGATTCTTCGGGAAAATACGAAAAAACGGGCAGGAGCCGTGTCAAACAACTCCTGCCCGCCTGTTTCATTATGAAGTTTTAGCCGTTCCTCTGCTTATCTGCAGAGGACCTCCCTGCAAAGCTTATTCGCAAAGCTTTGAGAAAGCATCTGCAACAAACTGAACCTTGGTTCCGACGATAACCTGTACGGAGGTCTTGCCGGGCCTGATGACGCCTGCAACGCCTGCAGCCTTGATGGCCTTGTCATTGACTGCGGTCATATCCTTCACCTCAAGTCTCAGTCTGGTTACGCAGTTGTCGATGCTGGTGATGTTGTCCTTGCCGCCGCAGCCCTCAAGGATCTGCTTTGCAATCGCGGTATAGTCATCACTTGCAAGCTCAACCTTCTTCTCAGCCTCAAGATCGTCATCCTCTCTTCCGGGAGTCTTCAGATCAAACTTCCTGATGGCAAAAAGGAATACGAAGTAGAATACCAGGAATGCTGCGATTCCAAGCGGGATGATGAGCCAGGTCTTCGCTGCTGCCGGAAGGGAAGCGGAGAAGAGAAGGTCCATAGCGCCTGCAGAGAAGCTGAATCCTGCACGGAAGCCAAGAGCAACCGTAATGATGGTGAATACGCCGTAAAGCAATGCATAGATTACATAGAGTCCGGGAGCAAGGAACATGAATGCGAACTCGAAGGGCTCTGTAACGCCGCAGATGAAGGAGCAGATTGCTGCGGAGAGAAGGAGACCGATTGCTGCCGTCTTCTTCTCAGGCTTAGCGCACTTCACCATTGCAAGTGCTGCACCGGGGATACCGAACATCATGCACGGGAAGAAGCCGGACATGTACATTCCAAGGCTCCAGGAAACATCTGCAGAGGTCTCGCCTGCCCAGAAGTGCTGCAGATCGCCGAGTCCGATGGTATCAAACCAGAATACGTTGTTCAGAGCGTGGTGAAGACCGGTAGGAATTAACAGACGGTTCAGGAATGCATAGATACCTGCGCCTACAATGCCGAGCTTTGCAACGCCGTCGCCAAGTGCAACGAGTGCACCGAACAGAAGCGGCCATACGAACAGCAGAACAGCGGATACCAGGATGGAAACCACGCCTGCAACGATGGCAACGCAGCGCTTGCCGCTGAAGAATGCCAGCCAGTCCGGAAGCTTCGTGTCCTTGAACTTGTTGTAGCACAGGGAACCGATGACACCGGCAAGAATTCCGATGAACGGGTTTGCAATCTTGTTGAATGCAAGGGTCTTGGTTGCGCTGTCAGCGATCGACGGCATGATGGTGGAAACAACTCCCGTAGAAAGAAGTGTTGTCATCATCAGCCAGGATGCAAGAGCTGCAATTCCGCCGGTTCCGTCGTTCTTCTCGGACATGCCGACGCCGACACCGATTGCGAACAGAATCGCCATGTTATCGATGAGAGCTCCGCCTGCCTTCACGAGGAACAGACCGATCAGATTTGCTGCACCTGAGATGTCACCACCCTGCATGGTTGCCGGGCACAGTAAATAACCGATACCCATGAGCACGCCGCAGATTGGCAGTACTGCTACCGGAAGCATCAACGCTTTCCCCAGCTTTTGAAGAAATTTCATATTTCTCCCCTCCTTAAAATAGTGTATACACTTAACTGGATTTCTCCAGTCAGCTACCTTTGTGATACAGATGATTATGCGAGCTTCAGAACGGCATCATCCAGAGTGGCTTCGCCCTTCTTCTGAAGACTGATTTCCTTATAATCATCCGTGTTGCAGATCAGGACCGGAGTAATGATGTTCAGTCCGGCCGCCTTGATCTTATCCAGATCCACATCCATCAGAAGATCGCCCTTTTTCACGTGATCACCTGCCGCAACATGGGCGGTGAAGGGCTCTCCCTTCAGAGTAACGGTATCGAGTCCGATATGGATCAGAATCTCTGCTCCCTGTGCACTGGTCAGCGTAACTGCATGACGGGTATCGAAAACCATCGTCACCTCTCCGTCTGCAGGGGCATAGATCTTTCCCTCCGCAGGGATCACTGCAAATCCGTCTCCCAGAACCTTTTCGGAGAAAGCGGGGTCCGGAACATCCTCCAGAGCAACCACCTCTCCCTTACAGGGTGCATAGATCAAATTACCTTTTGTCTTTCCCTTGAAAAGTCCTAACATGCTATCTCCCTTCCATCGATGTAGACGCTCACAATGTTGAGATCCTTATCCAGAAGCACGAAATCTGCTCTCTTTCCCACCGTGATGCTTCCTGCTTCCTCAAAGATGCCGATTTCCTTTGCGGGATTCTCCGCTGCACACATCACGGCATCCTCCAGAGAGATGCCCGCTTCGCGGACCACAAAGCGCACACAATCCATCAGATTGGTTGCAGATCCGGCAATGGTACCGTCATGCAGCGTTGCAAGATTTCCCTTTACCGTTACCGGCTGTCCGCCAAGTGTATACTCTCCGTCCTCCAGTCCGGTTGCCCGCATGCTGTCACTGATCAGAATCATGCGCTCTGCTCCGAACATTGCGAATGTCGCACGAATCACCGACGGATGGATATGCACACCATCGCAGATCAGCTCCGCATGACATTTATCAGAATCTCTGACCGCTCCGATCACGCCCGGATTTCTGTGGGTGAAAGGCGGCATGGCGTTATACAGATGCGTTGCATGAGAAGCACCGCGCTCAATGGCTTCCTTTGCCGTATCATAGTCGGCAGCGGTATGCGCAATGGAAATTACCGTTTCGTCCTTGGCTTTCTCAATAAACTCCATGGCTCCCGGCTCTTCCGGCGCAAGATCCACAAGCTTGATCAGGCCCTTTGCCGCACTCTGCAGCTCACGGAAGAAATCATAATCACAGTGCAGAATGTTCTCTGCTGCCTGTGCCCCCTTCTTCGCGGGGCTGATGAAGGGTCCCTCCATATTGATGCCGACAAGATGCGAGCCGCCGTTGTATTCGTAATCTCCGGCGTTCTTCATGACCTTCCGGAGCTCCTCTTTGGCAATCGTCATCGTAGCCGGGCAGACCGAGGTCACACCGATGGAGGCTTCATACTTCGTGATGACATCAAGAGCCTCTTTGGTTCCGTCGCACATGTCTGCACCCATGCAGCCGTGGAAATGAATGTCCACAAGCCCCGGGATCATATACAGGCCTTCTGCATCCAGAACCTGTCCGTTCTCTTCCTTCCAATCCGAGGGATCTGCAAATCTGCCGTCTGCAACTGCAGCATCGCCCTTTACGAATCTGTGTTCTTCTGTAAAAACATTTGCATTCTTAATGATCATGATTTCTGTCCTTAAATCTTACTCAGCGCCGCCTCATCCGCGACCAGAGTGACATCATTGTGCAGCTGCAGAACAGATGCGGGAACCTTCGGTGTAATCGGACCGAAGAAGGCGTCTCTTACGATGTCGGCCTTGTCCTCTCCGCTTGCTACGATCAGGATCTTCTTCGCCTGCATGATGGTCTTGATTCCCATGGTATAGGCCTGCTTCGGAACATCGTCCGCAGAAGCGAAAAACCTCTTGTTCGCTTCAATGGTGGACTGTGTCAGATTCACGCAGTGAACGTCGTTGTCGAACGCATCCCCGGGCTCATTGAAGCCAATATGACCATTATGTCCGATTCCGAGAAGCTGAAGATCCACTCCGCCCATGGAGCGGATCAGCTCGGAATATCTTCTGCATTCCTTGTCCGAATCCGGCTCCATTCCGTTCGGAAGATGTGAATTCTCAGCCGGAAGATTGACATGATCAAACAGATTGTGATGCATGAAATAATAATAGCTCTGATCGTTCTCGCGGCTGAGTCCCTTGTACTCATCCAGATTCACCGTCCGGACCTCCGAGAAGTCAAGATCGCCCTTTTCGTACCACGCAACAAGCTGCTGGTAAAGGCCGATCGGCGTGGAGCCTGTTGCCAGTCCCAGCACGCAGTCCGGCTTCATAATCACCTGTGCGGAAATGATATTCGCCGCTTTCCGGCTCATATCTGCGTAATCTTTTCCCTTGTATATTCTCATTGCTTACCCCTTCCGCCGCTCCCTTGCGGCATTTGTTTAAGACGAATTCCCCTTGCAGCGTATCCGGCCATCCCCTTTTGCCGGGTTACTCCATCCCGCAGATTCTGCTGCGGATTCCGAGCACCATCGACGGTGCAACACTGAGCTCATCAATTCCCATCCGGACAAAGCGTTCCGTAAGCTCAGGATCTGCCCCCAGTTCTCCGCAGATACCGACCCACTTGCCTGCCTTGTGTGCTCCGTCAATTGTCATCTGAATCATCCGCAGAACCGCTTCGTGATGCGGATTGTAGAAATCATCCAGCCTCTCGTTCTGCCGGTCGATTGCGAGCGTGTACTGAGTCAGATCGTTGGTTCCGATGCTGAAGAAATCCACCAGCTCTGCGAGCTCCTCGCTCATCATGACCGCCGCCGGTGTCTCCACCATGATTCCCTGCTCCGGAATCGCATACGGGATTCCCTCGTGCTCCAGCTCCCTTGCCACCTCATCCACAATTTCCCGGATCTTCTTCACTTCCTCTACGGAAATGATCATGGGATACATGACGGAGAGATTGCCATATTTCGCAGCGCGAAGAAGCGCTCTCAGCTGCGTCCTGAAAATGTCCGGCTGCTTCAGGCAGATCCGGATTGCGCGATATCCCATTGCAGGATTTGCTTCCTCTCCAAGCTCAAGATAATCTGCGTTCTTGTCCGCTCCGATATCAAGAGTGCGGATGACCACCTTCTTACCTGCCATGGTCTGAAGCACCTGCCGGTAGGCATTGAACTGCTCCGTCTCATCCGGAAGTGCATCTCTGCCGATGTACAGGAACTCACTGCGGAACAGTCCGATGCCCTCCGCATCGTTCTCAACCGCATATGCCACATCGGACACACTGCCGATGTTCGCATAGACATGAATCTTCTTCCCGCTCCTTGTCACCGACTCACGGCCCTTGTAGCTCGCAAGAAGCTCTCTCTGCTCCAGCTCCTTCTGCTGCATTTCCTTTGCAGCATTCAGCTGACTCTCATCCGGATCCACATAGAACGCAGCATTTCTGCCGTCTACAATGGCAGTCGTTCCGTTTCGGAGTGTCTCCAGATCAAGCTGCACGCCGATCAGTGCCGGAATGTTCATCATTCTGGCAAGAATTGCCGTGTGCGAATTCGTTGAGCCATGCACCGTGACAAAGGCCAGAATCTTGCTCTTATCCATCTGCACGGTCTCACTCGGCGTCAGATCATCCGCAACGATAATGGATGGCTCCATGCTGTCCCAGTCAAACTGCTCCTCGCCGCTCAGATTCCGGATCAGGCGATTGGAAATATCCTTCACATCCGCGGATCTTGCCTGCATATACTCATCATCCATGCCTGCAAACATCTCGGCGAAATTATCGCCGGTCACAGCCACAGCATACTCTGCGTTCACCTGCTCGTTCTGAATCATGGACTGAATGGCTTCCTGATAGTCATCGTCCTCGAGCATCATCTGATGAACCTCAAAAATAGCCGCATTCACCTCGCCGACCTCCTGCAGAGCTTTCTCATAAAGCCTGCCGAGCTGCTCGAGCGTAAGTTCCTTTGCGGCTTCCAGGCGTTTCAGTTCTTCCTCCGCCTGCGTGATATGCGTTCTCTTGACGAGACCGTCCTTCTTCTTCAAAACATTGATCGGACCGATTGCCGTGCCTTTATACACGGACTTTCCAGCATACTGTTCCATGTTCCCCTTTTCTTCCGCAGCTCTCTGCGGGAATCCGGTCAATCAGCGATCCTGAAAATCCCCCTGAATTCTCAGACGCCTGCATTCACCGGGAATCAGAGATTCTCCTGGAAGAATTTCTCCAGCGCTTCTGCTGCAGCATCCTCATCGGGTCCCTCTGCCTGCACGTGAACCTCATCGTTCTGCTTCACGCCCATGCCCATGATCGCAATCAGCTTCGTTGCCGCTGCGGTCTTGCCCTTGCACTCCAGCGTCACCGTGCTCTCAAACTTCTTCGCTTCCTTCACCAGCAGGCCTGCCGGTCTTGCGTGCAGTCCGATTTCATCCTTGATGACGTACGTAAATTCCTTCATCTGGTGTTCCCCTCCTCACAATCTGTCTGTATGATCGATGCTTCTTCTGTGCTGTTTCACAGGTGAACGGCATCGCATTTTGCATCAAAACCTTAGCAAAATTTTATCAATCCATATACACCTTAACAGCAGTTTGGCGGTTTGTCCACTGTTATTTTCGTTATTCTGCATAAAATAAGAGCTGCGTGCCTCAAAACACTGCAGCTCCTCTTCTATCTGCGGAAATCACTTTTCACCGGTGTCCTGCAAAAATCAGCAAGCGCTATGATACCGGTTTCTCATTATTCTGTCAACAATGATCTAAAATTCCATAAATTTGCTTTTTTCTAAAATTTCCCGAATTTGCCTGCTGGCTGTTCCGTCGCCGTAAGGATTCTTCGCTTCGCTCATCTTCCGGTACAGCTCCTGATCCGTCAGAAGGCGTCTGCATTCCCGGTAGATTGCTTCCGTTCCGGTTCCCGTCAGCTTCAGAGTTCCCGCCTCGACTCCCTCCGGACGCTCCGTGGTATCGCGCATAACAAGAACCGGCTTTCCGAGTGCCGGTGCCTCCTCCTGAATTCCGCCGCTGTCTGTCATGATCAGATAGCTCGCCTTCATCACGTTATGGAATTCCACCACATCCAGCGGCTTGATCAGGCGGATCCGGTCACACCCGCCAAGCTCCTCTTCAGCAAGAAGGCGAACCTTCGGATTCATGTGAACCGGATAGATGACCTTGACATCCGGAAATTCCTCTGCGATTCTTCGGATCGCACGGAACATCTCGCGCATCGGTTCCCCAAGATTCTCACGTCGGTGTGCAGTCACCGTAACAAGGCGGCTTCCCTTTGCCCATTCCAGCTCCGGGCTGGTGAAATCCGCGCGCACCGTATACTGCAGTGCATCAATCCCTGTGTTTCCGGTAACGAAAACGTTTTCCGGATCCTTTCCCTCCCGATGCAACGCCTCCGCCGCCTTCTTCGTCGGAGCAAAGTGAAGCTGCGCGATCAGACCGACCGCCTGCCGGTTGAATTCCTCCGGATAAGGAGAATTCATCTGATAGGTCCGAAGTCCCGCCTCCACATGACCGATCGGAATCTGCTGATAGAATGCGGCGAGCCCCGCGGCAAAGGCCGTTGTGGTATCTCCGTGCACCAGTATGATATCCGGTTGTTCTATCCGGAGAATTTCGCGCATTCCCATAAGAATTGCTGTTGTCACATCGGTCAGATCCTGTCCCTGCTTCATAATATCCAGATCGTAATCCGGAACGACGCCGAAGATATCAAGCACCTGCTTCAGCATTTCCCGGTGCTGTCCGGAGACACAGACGATCGTCTCCAGCTTCTGACTTTTCCGAAGCTCCAGGACAAGAGGACACATCTTAATCGCTTCCGGTCTTGTTCCGAATACCATCATTACCTTTCTCATTCCGAATCCCCTCCCAGCTCTGCATCCAGGAATTTCAGCCGTTCCCGGATTGTATTCTTCAGCTGCTCCTTTGCTTCCTCATAGCTGTTCAAATTTCTTGAACCTCCGTCCGGACCGCTGCCGACCAGAAGACTTTCCTCAAACGAATACCCCCACACGGCGAAGTTTCTCTCCGCTGCTCCTTCCAGCTCCTGTTCATATGCGGCAATTCTCGCAAAGATATGCTCCTCGGAGAGCGTGCTTTCCCGAAGCTCCTGATATCTCCTGCAGACGCTTTCCCGAAACGAAGGATCCTGCCACAGTCTCTCAAACCAGGAATTGTCCGCTGTCTGCAGCGCATCGGTTTTTGTCCGGAATCCCTGATAATTGTCAAAGGCATTGTTAAAATCCCACACAGCAAGCTGAAGCTTTCCGCCGAGCTCCTTGTATACATAGGTGGACAGATTCCCGGCATCATAGTTCATGGCAAATTCATTGATGATGAAATAATCCACCCAGTTGTCCCAGTCAATGTATGCGGCGTAGCCTGTGTACGGGTCCAGAAAATCTTCTCCGTAAAGTGCCTGTTCAAACGCCGAAAGGTCCTGCCGGACGTACTCCTTCTGCTTCTCCGTCACCTTTTTCCTCGATGGATAGCTCAGATACACGGAGTTATTCGTAAACCCGGCCGTTTTTCCATACGTCAGAAGCTCCTCCTCTTCCGTATCATCGCGGTCCCGGTTCACGATATAGGCCGTTTCCCCGGAAAGCAGGCCGAATTTGCCAAGGCGCAGCCTGCTTGCTCCATTCGTCACAGGCTCAACCGCCAGATATACGCCCTGATACTTCCCATCCGCAAACAGCTCCACAAACCTGGAATCCGGCGCCCAGCCGTTCAGCTCTCTGGCAAGATCATAGACCAGCTTGTTCCGGATTAACGTCTTGTCCAGATAAGGACCGTTCAGAACCCATTCGCTGTTTGCTCCCATTCCGACCAGGGAAACGTCCTTGGCTTTCTCCTTCTGATCCTTGAAGAACTTGATGCGGTACTGCTTTTTGTCAAACTGGGTATAGGAGGAGGCTCCACGGTATTTGATTGCGACGCGGTGCAGCGAATTCGGCACCGAATAAATGGACTGGTCTTTCCCGTTTGCTTCCAGGACGGCCAGGTTCCCCATAATCATATTTTCCTTCAGGACCTGCTGACCTTTGGTATTCAGATAAAGCACAGGAAGCGTCGTCCGAAACTCCCCGAGTCCGTAGTAGTCCAGAACCTGCTGATCCGGCGCATCCCACTCCTTCCGCTCCTCCTTTGTAAGCGAGGTTCTCTGGTTTTCCCTGGTTTTTGTTTCTGATTTCACAACCGCGTTTCCGGCTATGGAGACTCCGAAAAGAACTGTGATCATCAGAATGCATAGCAGAATCCGTTTCATTGCCTTCATGGCAGCACCTCGTTTACATGTACCCGTTACTGCGAGAGCTCATCCTTCTGATCCACCACATTGACCCGCTTCACGCCATCGATTTTGATCAGCTTCTCGGAAATATCCATCTGGTTGTCTTTGGCAGCCTTTTCCAGAAGACCTTCTCCGATGGTGTAGACAAGCTCACAGCTCGTCTCTGTGACATTCCTCATGGAAGCATGCACCTTTCCGGAAAAGAAGGTATCCACTGCCGCCTCCACCTTGTGGAGACTTCCTGCCTCCGCCTGAACCACCATCAGCTTGCTGCAGGTCACAAACCCCTTTCTGGTAAGCACCAGGAACAGGAGCAGAAATGCCGATCCGATCACGATCAGCGCATACTGGGAAACCCCGCAGCCGATTCCTGCCGCAATCGCCCAGAAAATGTATGTCGCATCCCTCACGTCCTTCACCGCGGTACGGAAGCGGATGATGGAAAGCGCCCCCACCATACCAAGGGAAAGCGCTATGTTGTTGCTGATGATGCTCATGATCATTGCCGTGATGATCGTAATGGATCCAATGGAGATATTGAATTTCCGGCTGTATGCAGGTCCCGTATAAGATATTTTATAGGTGAACATGATAAAAAATGCGGCAATCAGTGCGATCACATTGTTCATCAGGATCACCGTCACGCTCAGTGCTTCGGTGTTGGTCAGATTTTCCACAATAAACTCTCTCATCGTTCATTTCCCCCGTTCATCATCCTTGCTCTGGAATATTTGCTGTGATTTTGCGGCAACGCATCGGCAGCCGCCAGAAGCTCTGCAATCTTATCCGGCAGAAAGCCGGTGTATTTCACTTCCATCAGAACACGCTCCGTGCTTCCGACTGCGACATTTCCCACATCCTCAAACAGACCGTACGGATAAATGGCTCCCCGGATATCCGTATCAAAGGTGATTCTTACATCCCCCGCAGGGTAAGCGAATGCGAGTCTCTGGTAGTCAATAATCGTTTTCGGTCGATAACACCCCTGCGTGATCCGAAGGTACAGTCTCATCGCAAGCTCCGAATCATAGCCCAGCAGAAAGGAAGCATCTCCCTGCTCCATCAAAAGGGCCTCCTCCCTTTTGATCGGGAGCGAATACTTCACGCCATCGAGTCCCATCTTGCACTTGAATTCCAGCTTCACAGCAGAATCCTCCAGCGAATAGATGCGCAGCCGGATTTTTCTTTTCTCATACAGACCGTCAAGGTTATCCCACAGATCCCGATCATCCAGCGAGTCATAATACTGGGACCGGATAAAATACTGTCCCTGATCTCCATGGATGTCACGCTCCATGACGGGATCCAGCCGCTGCTGCAGCCACAGAGCGGTTCTTCGGCTGATCAGGTATTTGATTTCTTTGCGAAAAACCGTTTCCATATCCGCTGTCCCCTTTCTGATTTCCGTTCAAAAAGAAGTACCTGAAGCAGAAATCCGCAGGCTGCAAATAATGCAGCGTAGTTCACCCCGGCTTCCCTAAGAAGGATTCCTCCTGCTGCCGCTGCGGTCAGGATTGCTCCCTCCAGAGGGAAAAATCCGGCAGCCGCCGCGGCGGCTACGCCGAAAACAAGCGGTGCCCACAGGGACGGATGCCACAGCCATGTAGCTGCCGCAGCAGCCATTCCGGCAAAAAGGATAGAATCCGCGGTTTTCCATGAAAATGCCATAAATCCAAGCAGGCAGCCCAGGATCGTAAATGCCGTCACGATGGTTCCCCATCCGGCCCTTCCGTCCAGCAGCGTGCAGAACAAAAGCGTGGCTCCGATGAACATTACCAGGGAAATCACCAGGCGGTACAGCTTCGCCCCAGCAAAAACAAGAAGAAAACCAAGTACCAGAAAAACGGTCTCCGTGATCTCAGGACGGATGGAAAGCCTTCCTGCAGAATGCGTTTTATCCAGAAATAAATCAAAACCCTTCAGTATGAGCTCACGCATCCGGCTTTCCTCCTTCCTTCAGAAGCGGATTCAATGCCCTCATGTAGGAGGACCTTCCCATTTCCGCTGCGTCCTGTGCCCAGAGAATCACCTCAATGTCGTGTTCCCGGATCGTCTTCTCCAGATCCCCGGCAAAATCCGAATCCTCATAAATATTCGAGACGTAAACCTGATCAAAAACCTCCGAGAGAACAGAGATCATCATCTTTCCTCTTGGATCCGCGATAAGAAGCAGATTTCCGTCCCGCTTTCCCTTGTCTCGTCCTTCCACCACGCTGTGCTCATAATCCGATGCAATCACTGCATTGCTTCCATTGCTGTTAAACTGAATGGTGGGACGCTTTATGGTCCGGATTCCGCTACTTCTGCTCTCCAGCGTAAGCTCCTCGCGGTTTGGATTTGCTCCGTTGATATAAATGTAGAAGACATCCTTCTCCATGCTTTGGATCACATCCTTCATAGAATCATCCGTGCAGCTCTTGACCGCTCCGCGCATCAGATTTCCATCAAAGCTCCCGAAAGCGTATTCCCGGTAAGCCGTCAGATTCTCCTCCTCCATTCCAAGCGCCCGGAGAGCCGTCTGTGCGCCGTAAAATGCCCCCCGCATCGTCCAGTTGTTCTCCGTCCGGAAATACAGATACTCGTCTGGGTGCTTTTCAAGCTCCGGAAGAGGATCCAGAAGCATCGTGCCTTCCGGAAGTGCTTCCTGCAGCTCTGTGATCCACCCGGAATACTCTGCCTTTTGGTCTTCATATCCTTTCTCCAGAACCACCCGTTCCGGCACCGGCATCACATAGATTTCGCATCCTGTTTTCTCGGAAAGCGCACCTGCCATTCCGGCGGTATACGGAATCTGCTCCTTCTGGAGCTTCCCGAGCTTCAGAATGCGATCGGTATAAATCACCTGTTCCTCACTCTCCACGAGAATCTGCCCGGACAATCTCCGTTTTCCCCGAAGTCCGAAGCCGTTATACAAATCTCTTGTCTCCGGATAATACACCTTCTCCTCCGGCAGCCTCTGAAGCTTCTCCAGTCCGTTCTGAAGGATCACAAGGAAACTTCCAAGTCCCAGCAGAAGGAGGAAAAGAAGCAGCAGCTTTGCTGTTTTACCCAGTTTCATTCTCTGACTCCTTTCCGCTTTCGTCCCCGGCATCCGGCATGCTTCCCGGAGCGTCATTCTTCTTCACAGGCCGGAAGATGATCCTCGCCTTCGGGCAGATTTCCTTCAACTCCGCGATTCCCCGCTGCTCCTTGATATTCACGGACATGGAAATTTCCTCCAGAGAGCAGCAGCCCAAAAAGGCGCTGACTCCCACATATTCCACGCCGTCCGGAAGAAAAACCTTCTCCAGCCTCGCGCAGTCCCGGAAGGCATGATCTCCAACCCGCTTCAGCATGGCATCGTCCGGGAAAATCAGCTTCTGCAGCATGGTGCAGCCGGCAAAGGCCGCTCCCCCGATTTCCTCCAGTGAATCGGGAAGAGCGGAAAACGTAAGCTTCCTGCAGTTTTCAAACGCAGACGTCCCGATCTTTTTCAGCAAAAGCTCTGCAAAGTCACCCTGAAGCTGCAATCCGATGCAGTCCGCAAAAGCATAATCCGAAATGACCGAAATGGTTTTCGGAAGCCGGACGCGTCCCAGATTTCTGCAGCCAAAGAACTGACTCGCGGGAATTGCAGCTGCTCCGTCCGGAATGACCGCCTCCTTAAGGTGCAGATCCAGCCGGAAGCCCTGCATGTCGACTCCCAGATATTCATCCAGATCACGGAAGGTCAGAATCTCCCTGTGCACCGGCTCCTTCGGGAAAATATATTCCTTCGCCGCCTCCCGGTCCGCCTTCAGAACGCTTCCGCCTCCCTCCGCAGCCACATAGCCGAACACATAATTTCCGCCCTGGAAGCGGATCCTGTCACGCGCAATGACCGAGCTGATTTTATCCGGCTGTCCGACGCTTGCTCCCTCTTCCAGGATGACGTTTCCCTGCGTAAAAACATTCCCCAAGACACTGGTATTTCTCTCCAGAAGGACATCCTTCTCCGCAAAGATATTTCCCAGAACCACAGCGCCCTCCATGATCCGCACCGCGCCGTCACTGTGAATGTCTCCCTGAAGTATCAGGTTCTCAATGACCTTTACGTCGCCTCTCGAGATAATTGTGTAAGGAACCGTTCCGCTTTCCGAAATCATGTCATCGTGGATGTAGTGCCGGTTGAATTCCACGTCGGTGATGACCGGCAGACGGAAGATCCGGAAATCGCGCGTTTCCAGAAAATCATCCGGATCCTCCGGGCGCTGTCCGATCCGGATCACCGGCGCGTACAGGCTCTGGAAGGTGTTGTCAAACCCGATCACCAGCTGATTTCCACTGGATACTCTTCTTCCCAGCTCGCAGCCATCATAGATGACAACCGCTTCTTCTGCGTCTGCCCAGCGAAGGAGCCGTACCCCGTTTCCAAAAAGAATCCGTTTCTTACTGTAAACCGCGCGCAGGTACATATCCTCCTGTACAAACAGCGCATCCTTCTCACTGTAGATTTCCTTGTGAAAGGAAAGCCCGCTTTCCTTCGGGCAAAACACCGTTTTTCTGGCAATGATCAGCTTTTCCACATCCTTCTCCGGAAAAGTCTGACCTTCCCGGCTCTCCAGCACCTCTTCTTTGTGGGAAAGTGTAATCACGCCGTCCTTCATGTCAGGCAGTGCCTTCTCAATCAGCTCCGCAAAGCGTTTTCCGAAATACCTGGCATTCCGGACATAATCCTGCCGGATTTCCAGAACCTTTCCCTTTTTCAGTCCGCAATGAAGCATCGCAGCCACAAGAGGCAGCGTCATCATACAGAGAAAGAGCAAAATCCATACACTCATTTGCTTCCCTCCTTTCCCTGCACGGCAAACCGAACGGTCTTATCCCACTTCACGCCTCTTCCGGTAATGATGTCCACAACGGCATCCCAAAAGCCAAGGGAGATGTTCCACATATAGAAAAAGAAGTTGAACATCATCAGCGGCAGAAGCAAAGCTTCGCCCATAAGACCATCCAGAACAAGGGACGTCCCGATTTCAAAAAACGGTGCGAAGTTTCCGAGAGAATTGTAGACTCCAAGAAACAGAATGACCCACCAGCCACTGAAGAGCTGCATTTCTCCGAGGAAAAAAAGTCCCAGGGATACCACCCATCCGATCAGCAGGAAAACCGGCACGGAATAGATGAACAGAAGAAACAGACCGTCAATCTTCTGAAAAAATCCAAGATGAGGGGTCACAATCGTCGGAATCAGATATCGGAACAGCACCTCGTTGTGTCCTCTGGACCAACGGCGGATCTGCCGTCCTCTCACCTTCCAGTTCTCCGGAGATTCCTCATAGCATTCGGCAGAATTGGCATAGACCACCTTCCACCCGCTGGTAAACAGGCGATAGGTAAGCTCGGTATCTTCCGCAAGAACCTTGGGATTGAACCCGCCGGTCTCCAGAAGGAAGTCCTTCCGGAAGCCTCCCACCGTTCCCCCGTACTGAGGAATGGCTCTGAGATTATAGCGGGCCTGCTGATCGACCTGATACCCGCCGGACCGCTCCAGATTGATCAGTCTTGTCAGCATATTCTTATTGGTGTTGTAGGGAATGACTCTTCCCATGACCGCACCGACCTGCGGATCCTCAAAGGCAACCGCAATCTGCTTCAGCATGTTCCTGGCAGGACGGTAATCCGCATCAAAAACAATGATGATTTCCCCCTTTGCCAGCTTCATCGCATCGTTCAGGCCGACCGGCTTTCCTCTCTCCCTGCAGTCCCTGTGCAGAGGACGGATGAACTCGTATTTTCTGTGATACTCCTCCAGCATTTCCTTCGTTTTGTCGGTCGAATTGTCATTGATCGGAATGATCTCAAGCCTGTCCCTGTCGTAATCGCATTCCAGAAGTGCGTTCAGGACATTGGACAGCACCTGTTCCTCATTGTGCATGGGAATCAGAACCGAAACGGTTTTCAATCTGCTGGTCAGGATATCGTTGTAATACAGGCGCTGCTTCCCAAGGAACCTCACAAGCGTGAAGTAGAAATGTCTCGCCGTGTACAGCAGCATCAGAATAATCACAAATATGATGTAGCCCTTCATTATCGCTATAACCATTTCCACGCCTCCTTTCCTTTTCGGGAGTCATAGACGCCGATCATGCGATTTACAAACACGGCATAAATCATTACCAGATATAAGAAATCAAACATCGGCCCGATCATGAAATAAAACAGCGCCATGTAGATCATGGAAAACCGGTACAGGAAATATAAGAACACCATGTAGCGGACGGTTCCGAAGACAATGGAATACAGCATCACCGCAAGAACGGTAAGAAGCTTATAAGGAAGTCCCTTGTTTCCCATCACTCCGGTGATCATCACCGTCATCACAAAAAACATGGTCCAGATTCCCAGCTCCTGAAGCATGTAAAGTCTGGAATAGTCCGTCAGGGAATAGGGGAAATACGCTTCGCCAAAGAAAAACCAGAGGCTGTTGACAAGATGAATGGCCCCGTTCAGGATGAGATAGATGATAATCGGACGGTTTGTTTTCCGAAATCCGGCCAGCATCAGGATCGCTGCAAGGGAAACCCCTGCATGAATCAGGCTTTTCTGCGCTCCCGGCAATACCGTTCTCGCACCCAGGTAATGCACCCGTCCGAATAAGGGATATGTTTCGGAAAAGGTCCACACCTGCATCCCGGGCACCTGCCTGCTTAATACCTTCGCACAAAATCTGCAGATTTCTTTCGTCAGATCATCCGTATATGCCCACAGAAACAGAAACGCAAGAAGAATCAGTATCAGGATGTACAGAGCGCATCTCTTCCAGTCCGTCCGGATGCTTCGATACGTCCTCTTATAATCAATAACTTTTTTCTCCTTCATCGGCGCTCCTTCCTGCCACTTGTCCTGTTTCGTGACAGATCCGCGTCGTCCGTCGCGTCTCATATTTGCTGTGATTCTTTCATATTCATGATTATATTCTGAATCTCATCATCGAAATGATCATATTTCGTAAAGTTTTTGTGTTTTCTTTCCATCAAAAACATCTGTTCCGGCCTTATTCCAGCGTAACCGTCATCCGGACCGGATTGTGATCGGAATATGCAAATTCGTAATTCATCGTCTCCACCGATTCCACACGGATGTTGGAGGAAACAATGAATCCGTCGATCAGATAGTACTGGAAATTCTCATGATCCGCTCCGGCATAGGGCCGGTCCAGCGATCTGCAGGACGGCTCTGTGTTGTCTGTATGGAAAGTCAGATCATCTCCAAATTCCGCCACATCAATACTGCCCGGTGCCCACAGATCCTCGTCCAGAATCGGATACGCACCGGTATCCACGTTCGAAAAGCTCTGATTGAAGTCACCGGCGGCAATGACGTAATTGCCCTTCTCAACCTCCTTCTGCAGGAGATCACTCAGCATTTTCGTCTGTGCCAGCTTGCCTTCCCCGTCATCGTAGGCTTCCAGGTGAAGATTGACGAGCACGAGATACTTGTCGCTCCCCTCCACCGGAATGCGGCTGACCATGACGCATCTCTTCAGATTTGCAGTGCGGACCGGATAGCGAAAGGGACACGGCAGTGCCACTCTGACCGCGTCCGTCACCCGGTACTTTGAAAAGGTAGTGAGTCCGCACTCCACCTTTCCGATCGGCGGGATGGGATACGGAACATACAAAACCTTGTGATTCGCCGCAAACGAATCGCAGTATCCGCTCAGCTTCTGCTCGAGGAGGGACTGCTCGTTGAGATAATGGGACCGCTTGGAATCCAGGTCCACCTCCTGCAGAAGAATAACCTCCGGCTGCAGCTCGTTCAGAACGCCGGCGATTCCCTCCATGTTCTGCTGTACGCGCTCCTTACTCGCAGAGCTGACCATCTTCCCGCCATCCATGAAGAAATCCGCGTTGTCTCCGAGTGCTCCGTATCCGATGTTCCAGGTCAGCACCGAAAACGGCTTTCCCGGTGCCACCTCTTTTTCCTGCACATTTGCAATGACAAGCTCTTCCTCCGGCTCCGGTCTGTATTCCGTCACCGTGAGCACGACAAGCAGCACCACAAAGACTGCAAGCACAATGCCCAGCACTCTCCCCACAAGAGCCGCTGTTCGTTTCATCCCCCGTTTCATGTTTGTTTTCCCCTCCTTTTCACTCCCTGGTTGTTATTATGACGCGTGCTGCGTCCATTTCAGAATGTCCGTAACCTCTTTCAGATTTCCGGCAAAATAAATCCCCTCCTGTCGCTCTTCGGACGACAGCCCCATGTCAATCATGTGATTGAGAAGAGTCTTCAGGCTGTCGTAATAGCCGTTCAGATTATAGAGAATGCACGGTGCCTGCAGATGCTTCAGAGAAACCATGGACATCACCTCGGAGATTTCTTCCAGTGTCCCCGTTCCTCCCGGAAAAGCGATGAAGGCATCCCCCAGCTCGATCATCTTCCTTTTCCGTTCCGTCATATCCTTCGTGACGATCAGCTCTGTCAGTCCGTCGTGCTGCACTTCGCTTTCGATAAAGAACTGCGGCTCGACGCCGGTCACCCTGCCTCCGGCACACAGAACGCTGTCCGCGATTGCCCCCATCAGGCCCGATTTCGATCCTCCGTAAACAAGCGCATTCCCGCTCTTTCCGATCCAGGTGCCAAGCTCCTGCACCGCTTTCTTCAGGTTCGGATCGTTTCCCTCGTTTGCTCCGAGATAAACTGTGATGTTCATAAACCTGTTCCTCCGCTTTCTGCCTCTGGCACGTCCTCCGCATCCAGCACCCGGATTCCTTCCCGGATCAGCATCCCGGCAAAAATGCCCTGCCCCGGAATTTTCTTCCCGGAAAACGTTCCGTCATAGATTTCCTTCACGCCGCAGCTGGGGCTTCTTGACTGCAGAATCGCAAGCTCTGCGTGATGGCGTTTTGCGATTTCCAGTGCCTTTTCCGCACCTGTCCGAAACTCCCGGTCGACGCTGACACCTTCCCTGTTCCGGACAACTCCGCCCGCAATCTCCGATGGAGTCCTCGGCGTCGGCAAACCGCCCAGAACCTCCGGACAGACCGGGATCACCTCGCATCCCTTCACAAAATCACAGACCCTCTGATTATAATTGCTGCCGCCGTTGTACTTGCACTTCTCTCCAAGCAGGCAGGCGCTGACCAGAATTTTCATTCCTTTCCCACCTTCCTTCCGGTACCGAGCGATTCTTCCGTCTCTTCCTCACCGATCGCCTGCAGAATCCGGGAAGCACGCCGGATCTCTTCCTCATCCGTGCGATAAAGCTCAAATTCACTCAGTCCTTCGATTCCCATATGCACACGCTCATTCCGGTAACGCATCCCGCTGTCCATGAGCTTTTTCCCGGACATGTGAAAGGCATGCGCACCGGTTGTCATAGCGATTTCCTTTATATTGGAAGAAACGACACCAGCGCCGACCAGAATCGTCATCTGCCTTTGGGCCGCGGAAGTTTCCCTTCCGTTCCAGGCACCGTGTTCCGCCGCACATATCAGCCGCCGGATCAGCTCTCTTCCCTGCATGCAGCCAGCCTCCTGCCCGGAGGTCAGAATCGTATCAACTCCCAGCTCCGCCGCCTTCTGCAGCGCTGCAAAGGGATCCTTGCAGACATCGAACGCACGGTGCAGCGTGATTCCGCAGTCGCCTGCTGCCCGGACCAGACCACGCATCTGCGTCTCATTCAGCGTACCATCCGCATTCAGACTTCCAATGACAACACCGTCCGCTCCCGCCTCTGCGAAATGACGGACATCGCAGAGCATCTGCTGATATTCATACTCCGAGTACAGAAAATCTCCGAATCTCGGACGGATCAGAACCCGAATCGGAAGCCCCGTTTCCTTCTTCACCTGTTCAAACAGCTCGTATCCCGGCGTTGTTCCGCCGATAACAAGATTCGCGCACAGCTCCAGCCGGGTTGCACCTCCGGCCCTTGCGGATAATGCGGATTCCACACTGTCTGCGCACACCTCCAGAATATAATTCTTCATCTCATCCTGCCCTCCGGTCAAAGCTCACATGGAAATCCATCCAAATGCATTGGCGATGGAGCTTAACAAAATGATTCCTGCAAAAACAGGGCACAGATACCGGATCATGAAGCAGAAAATCTTTTTTCTGCGGAATTTTCCCCCGTTCTGCATCACCTCTTCTTCGATCCTCTGCACTCCGACCACTTTCGAAATCAGAAGACAGGTCGCAATCGCCGCAATCGGCATCATAACCGTATTGGTAAGAAAATCGAAGAAATCCAGAAACTGCATTCCGATGACGGTGACATCGGCGAGTGGTCCGTATCCAAGAGCGGACAGACTTCCAAGCGCTATGGTGATGACACCGATCACCGTGGTTGCCTTCCTTCTGCTCCATTTGAACTCATCCTCAAACGTCGACACGGCGCTCTCCGTCAGGGCGATCGAGCTGGTGAGCGCCGCAAAAAGAACCAGCAGAAAGAACATGCAGCCTGTCACCGTGCCAAGTCCCATACTCGCAAACACCTTCGGAATCGTAATAAACATAAGGGCCGGCCCCGCCTGCAGCGCCTCGGCATCTCCGCCGGAAAACGCGAACACGGCCGGGATGATCATCAGTCCCGCCATAATTGCAATCGCGGTATCAAAGATCTCTACCTGCTCCGCAGATTCCTCAATGGAGGTATCCTTTTTCATATAGGAGCCGAAGGTAATCAGAATGCCCATGGCAATCGACAGCGAATAAAACATCTGCCCCATCGCCGTCACAACCGTCATCCAGGAGAAATTGGCCGGGTTCGGAACCAGAAAGTATTTTACCCCGTCAAGCGCTCCGGGCCGTGTAATGGAATAGATGGCAATGACCACCGATAAAACAACAAGAATCGGCATCATGAACCTGGATACGCGTTCAATTCCGTTCTGCACACCGGCATAGATAATCACCAGCACGATCAGGGAAAAGACCACGAAGCAAAGCTCCACCGAAAGCCCGTCTGAAATGAATGCGGAAAAATATCCGTCGGCAGCAACCTCCTGCGTTTTGCCGGAAAGATAATCAACAAGATAATTGACGCCCCAGCCGCCGATAACCGAATAATAAGGGACAATAAGAATGGGAATGACGGCATTGATCCATCCGCCCGCCAAAAGCACCCTTGAGGAGCCGAAGGACGAATAGGCTCCCACCGGACTCTTTTTCGTAAGACGCCCAAGCGATGTCTCCGCGACAATCATCGTATAGCCGAAGGTCAGTGCCAGAAGAATATAAACGACAAGAAAAATACCGCCGCCGTATTTTGCCGCAAGATACGGAAATCTCCAGATATTTCCAAGTCCCACCGAAGCTCCTGCTGCCGCGAGTACAAAGCCGATTTTTCCTGAAAAAGAACTTCTGCTGTTATGCTGTTTCATGTTACTTCTCCTCAATCAAATGATGCTCCAGACAATAGTAATAGACGCCGTCCTCTTCCACGGATCTGCAGATATCGTCTGCTCTCTCCTTCACCTCATCCCTGGCATTTCCCATGGCAACCCCTGTGCCAACCGCTTCCAGCATTTCGATATCGTTCTGACCATCGCCGAATGCAAGGGCTTCCTCTCTGGAAAAGCCATAGTGCCGAAGCACCGCCTGGACCGCATTTCCCTTTCCGCCGTTCTTCGGAATGATATCCACCGCATTCTCCCACCATGCAGTGATCCGGATCTTGTCCGTTCCCTCCAGAACCTGATCGTATTCCGGTTTCCGGCAGGCACACATAATCTGATAAATATCGCCCTTGCAGCGCTCATCAAAATCGTCGACGATATGGATCGTTTCATTTCCGAATGCAAAATACTGCTCCAGATCCGGTTCCGTGCCGTTGGTGACAATGAAATCCTCATTGCTGATCGCAATTGCGCGGTTCATGTCCTTCAGATTCTGAAGAATGCGCTGCTTGTCCTTTGCATCCAGCGGATTTTTGAACAGGACCTCTTCTCCCGCCCTCACATACGAGCCGTTAAAGGTCAGCAGAACATCAAATTCTACTCCCCGAAAATGAGGAACCACCGGATTGCTCCGACCCGTTGCCATGCAAAGAAGAACGTGGTTTCTCTGAAGCGCCAGCAAAGCCTTCCTTGTTTTCTCCGACAGCTCCTTGTTTCCAAACTTAAGAAGGGTGCCGTCAACGTCAAAAAAAGCAATTTTTATCATAAGTCGTTCCTTTCGTAAAGCCCCCTTACGTCAGTGTCTCACTGTGATTGAGAACCGAGGTACTGTAAAGAAACAAAACGTCCTGATCCTCGAACCCGATAAACCGGTCCAGAAAATCCGACCGCAGATACCGGATATCGACCAGCGTAATTCTGGCATACGCCTCTGCAAGAAGCGGCGCGATGCTGCTTGCAAACGAGTCCCGGAAAATAATCAGCTCTTTGCCCGATTCACAGTCCGGATTCTCAATCGTGATGAGAGAACGGGGCCCGGAAAGAAACATTTCGTACGGATCCTTGCCGGCCGCCTTGTCCATATTATAAATTCCGCCTGTCGTACCATCCTCGTAATTGGTCACCACACAATCATCCAGAACATCACCGGTTAGATAATACATGGTTTCCGCAGGCAGGAGAAGTGCCGACTGCCCGCAGTAAACGCCATAAAACGGCAGATCCAGTGCCTGCTTCGTATAGGAAGCTTCCCCGGAAAGGGACGCTCCCAGCCCTTTTGCAAGCACCGCCGCGGTATCCTGCAGTCTCTCCTGCCGCCAGTGGACATCCGTTTTATAATAATCTGCAAGCTCCAGCGTTCCTGTGATATCGATGTATTCCGCATAGCTCATCTGCTCCTGCATGAGGCGAAACAGCTCCTCATAATTCATGGAGAGATATCCATTCTCCTTCGCAAGAAAAAAACTTTTGTCCGGAACAAGCGAAAGGTAAACATTCACCGGCTTGCCCGCAAGATACTTCTCATAAATGTATCCGAATCGATCCGCGGCATGAGCAATCGAATCCGTATTCAACGGATATTCCAGCTTCGCAGCGTATCCGTTCTTCACATAGATTCCGTGATTGTCGAGCTGGCCAAGCACATCATAAGTCGTAACCGCCTTCAGCCTGCGAAACGAATTCCGAAGAGGAAACTGGTCCTGTGCATAGTTCTCAAAGTCCTTCATAAAGCTTCCGTCCGAAATTGCCGCACAGGAAAGCTCCGGGAGCTGCGCGAGCTTTCTTCTTTCACTGTCGGAGAATTCCTTTTCCGGCGAAAACCAGGCCGCAAGCGTCAGTCCCGCATAAACAACGCCGATCACGGCAGCGCTGAGGATGCTCCCCTGCTGTTTTCTTTTCCGTTTTTCCGCAAAGCCTCTCATTTCTCTGAATGTTCCCTTCTGAATGTTCCCTTCTGAATATTTTTCCCCTGAGTTTTCCTTCTGAACGATCCCGCTAAAATCTGAAATACAGGAATGGATTGTAGGAGCCGTCCACGAGAAACGCCGTGCAGACAAGAAGCAGCGCGACAAGCGCCAGAGGCTCCGCAATGGTCATACCGTTTTCTCCCGCAGCCGTCTGCCGGATCCGGCCGCACAGCTTTGCAGGAAGAGGTGTGGCTCCGAACAGGGCAATGACAAAAACAACGAAGTAGCTCCGGAAATAATAAAGAAACTCCGGCGAAAGAAGTGGATATCCGCTTCCTCCGAACATCGCCTTCAGATAAGAAAAGGCCTGCTGCAGATCCGGCGCATCGAAAATGACAAAGCTCACCGCCGCTGCCGCCGTCACATAAAGGTGCCCGATCACAGGCATCCCTTCCAGGTATTTTAAAAGCCATATTTTTTCCAGAATGAGCAGTCCTGCAAAATACAGTCCCCAGATCACAAAATTCCAGGCAGCGCCGTGCCAGAAGCCGGTCAGCATCCACACAACCAGAATATTGAACAGATGCCGGGGAGCGCTGACCCGGTTTCCTCCGAGGGGAATATAGACATAATCCCGAAACCACGAGCCAAGCGACATATGCCAGCGGCGCCAGAACTCTGTGATACTCTTCGAAATAAACGGGTAATTGAAATTCTCCCGGAACTCAAAGCCGAATATTCTGCCGAGCCCGATTGCCATATCGCTGTAGCCGGAAAAATCAAAATACACATGAAGAGCATATGCCGCGGCGTAAAACCAGAAAAACAGCACCGATTTGTCATTGGACTCCCGGAATACGCTGCACAGCTCGCCAAGCAGATTGGCAATCAGGACTTTTTTCCCAAGTCCCAGGATAAAACGGCGCATCCCGGCCGTCGTCTTCTCCAGTGTGTGCCTGCGCTCCTTCAGCTGCTCTGCGATGTCCGAATACCGGACAATGGGACCTGCGATCAGCTGCGGAAAGAGAGCGACATACGCCGCAAGGTCAATGAAGTTCTTCTGCGCGCGAACCGCTCCTCTGTAAACATCCACGGTGTAGCTGAGGATCTGAAAGGTATAGAAGCTGATTCCGATGGGAAGCGCCATGCGCAGCAGCGGCACAGACAAGCCTGTCACTGCATTGAAATTGCGGATAAAGAAATCCGCGTATTTGAAATATCCCAGCATGGCAAGGCTGAAGGAGACGGAAAGTACAAGAAAGATCCTTGCCAGACGCAGAGTGCCGCGAAAACGTTCGATCAGAAGACCGGACAGATAGGCCATGACAATGGCAAGCAGCATCCAAAGGACATAAACCGGCTCTCCCCAGCCATAGAAAAAAAGGCTGGAAAGAAGCAGAACCGTATTCTTCAGCCCCCTGGGTGCGGCGAAATAAAAAAGCACCACGCAGGGCAGAAACCAGTATAAAAAGGGGATGCTTGAAAAGAGCATGGAAGCAGACGATCCCTTCTACATGAAATCAAACATTTCAATCAAGAACTTCAATCAAGGACTGCAGGTGCATCGACCAGAACCCTGGACCCAGGAGCAACCACGCTGCAGGCATCCACGAGATCGTTTATGATGTCCTCATAGCCGTATGCCATAATCACATAATCGTCCACAGAGATCACAACTACCTTGTCCGGAAAGCCGCACATCCACTGCTGCTCCTGCACCGCAGTCTTATAGGCCGCGGCAAACGCCTCTGCCGCGGAAGGATCCTTGAGCTTTACCGCTGCGGAGCTGAAGGTGTTGGTATTCATCATATGCTGCAGAGTTGCCGCATCGTCATCCAGCATGTCATAAAGATCATCCGTGACATGAAGAAGATACTCAAAGGTCTCCTTGTTCTCCTTTGTCAGCGCAAATTTCGCAGGGGCCTCCGCCTCGTGCTCCGCATCGCCGCCGGCCGCCGGAAACTGCCTGTCCTCGCCGAGAGTATCCCAGATCTGCGTATAGAGATCCACCGCAGACTCAAATGCAGGAGCCTGTGATTCGTTCGGAATCTCCGAAGGCTTACTGCTGCCGCAGCCTGCGGCAAGCAGAGTCATCAGTGTCAGAAGAATTGCAATTGTTTTTCTCATAGTGAAAGGTCCCCTCCCCTTACAGGATATACTCCATCTGTCTTTCCTTGGTTCTCATCCCCATCTTATCATAGAACTTCTCTGCCGCTGTATTTCCGGCCCACACATAAATCGTCAATGAAAAGAGACCTAAACGGCACCATGTTCTCCTCTCTTCCAGGCTCTCTTCTTTTCCTGATTACCTTTCCATTATACCGAAAGTGAACTGCTTTCCAACCAAGAGCAGCCAACAGGTCAAAATACCGTAGTTTTCCGTCACATTAGCAGTAGATTTTCCTGTCCGATCCAATTATAGTAACAGATAACAAAATGAAATGATTCCGGCATTTTCCGGCCAAAAACTGACACAAAAAGCAGCCATACAAAAAAGGGGGAAACGCAATGACAGAAGAGAAAAAAGCATGGTGGAAGGAAGCCGTCATTTATCAGATTTATCCTCGCAGTTTCGCGGACAGCAACGGCGACGGCATCGGTGATCTGAATGGAATCACCGCACATCTGGATTATCTGGAGACGCTCGGAATTGATGTGATCTGGCTGTCTCCGGTTTATAAATCGCCCAATGATGACAACGGCTACGATATCTCCGATTACCGCGATATCATGGAGGATTTCGGTACGATGGAGGATTTCGATCGTCTGCTGGCAGAAGCACACCGCCATCATATCCGGATTGTCATGGATCTTGTCGTGAACCATACCTCCGATGAGCATGCATGGTTTATCGAAAGCCGCAGCTCCCGAGACAATCCGCACCGGGATTATTACATCTGGAAGGAGCCGAAGGACGGGAAGGAGCCGAACAACTGGGGCGCCTGGTTCGGCGGCTCCGCATGGGAGTTTGACGAGCATACCGGCATGTATTACCTGCACTGTTTTTCCAGAAAACAGCCGGATCTGAACTGGGAAAATCCCAAGGTCCGTGATGAGGTCTTTGACATGATGAACTGGTGGTGCGAGAAGGGAATCGATGGCTTCCGCATGGATGTCATCAGCATGATTTCCAAGGATCCCTCCTTCCCGGACGGACCGGTCGAGGACGGATTGTACGGCTCCTTGGCTCCCTACGTATGCAACGGCCCGCATGTCCATGAATATCTGCAGGAAATGAACCGGCGTGTCCTCTCCCATTACGATCTGCTCACCGTTGGTGAAGCTGCAGGCGTAACGATCGAAGAGGCACAGAAATACGCAAACAACGATGGCACCGAGCTGGGAATGGTCTTCCAGTTTGAGCATGTAGAGCTTGTCAAGGGTCCCATTGGAAAATGGTCGGATCAGAAGCCGAAGCTGAGAGACTTCCGCCGCGTCATGAACAAATGGCAGTACGAGCTGGAGGGAAAGGCGTGGAACAGTCTCTTCCTTGATAATCATGACCAGCCGCGCGTTGTCTCCCGTTTTGCAAACGACTCCGAACAGTACCGCGTTGTTTCCGCCAAAATGATTGCCACCTGCCTGCACATGTTAAAGGGTACGCCGTATGTTTACCAGGGCGAGGAGCTCGGCATGACAAACGCTTACTTTGACAGACTGGAGGACTACCGCGATATCGAGAGCATCAATGCCTTTCATCAGTATGTGGACAGCGGACTGGTAAAAGCTGAGGATATGATGCGCTATCTCAAGGAAATCAGCCGCGACAATGCCCGTACCCCGATGCAGTGGGACGCTTCCCCGAACGCCGGCTTTACAACCGGCACTCCCTGGATCCGCGTAAATCCGAACTACAAGGAGATCAATGCCGCAGCCTGCACGGCTGATCCGGATTCCGTTTTCCATTATTATCAGGAGCTGATCCGTCTGCGTCACACGCTTCCGATCATTGTCTATGGCAAATTTGAGGGGCTTCTCGAGGACAGCGAGACCATCTACGCTTACCGGCGCCTTCTGGACGGCCAGGTACTGACCGTTGCCTGCAATTTTACCGATCAGGAACAGGCCTGTGACCTCTGCGAGGATCCGGCTGCCAGGGAGCTGATCTCCAACTATAAAACACATAAGACCGGAACGCTGCAGCCGTACGAGGCGCGCGTCATTCTTCAGAAATGAAAACAGAAACAAACCTTCCGCTTCCTTCTTCCTTAAAGGAAGCAAGGCAGCATGGGAGCTTTTGCTTTCCATGTGCATTTTACCAGGCGGTGCGTGCTGGCAATCCGCCTGGCCTTCCATTTACGGTCAAGCACCACTGGCACGAGCCCATCGAGATTGTTTATCTTGAGGAGGACTCTTATCAGGTGGAAATCAATATGGCGCTGACTCATCTTGACAGCCCCTGCTTCTGCTTTATCAACAGCGGAGAGCTGCATGCACTGACCTCCGATTCGGACCGGTACCGTGAACAGGCTGTTGTCTTCTCCCCTGACCTGCTCACCTTCGCTGCGCCGGATCCGGCTCAGGAACAATTTCTGCTTCCACTGGCAGAGCATAAGCTTTCGTTTCCTGCTTTCCTTGGACCTGAGCATCCGGCCTTTCCGGAAATCCAGCAGGAATTCTTCCGGATCCGCTCGGTCTTTCTCCGGGAAAACCGAAATCAGCTGGATCAGTTTACCATCGAAAGTCCTGTTTCGCAGCTGCAGGTCAAGGCGGCGCTTCTTGGCATTCTCGGAATTCTCGCAGAGCATGCTCTGCTCACCTCGAACGAGCCGGTGCACAACCCTCGCGTGGAGCTTCTGAAGACCGTAATCAGCTACATCCGCGAGAACTACCAGCATTCCCTTACTCTTGGAGAGCTGGCAGCGCTGGCCGGAATGAATGAGCAGTATTTCTGCCGTTTCTTCAAAAAAGCACTCGGCAAAACACCGGTTTCCTACATCAATGACTTCCGCATCCGCCATGCGGCAACGCTGCTGCGCACGACGGAGCTGCCCGTCACGGAGGTCTGCCTGGAGAGCGGCTTCAACAATCTCGGGCATTTTATGAAGGAATTCAAAAAAACGACCCAGCTTACACCGCTGCAGTTCCGCAAGCAGAGTATGGCGGAAACGAAGGCATCCTTATAAAACGAAGACTGCTTATCAAAGAGAGGTATTTGAACTATGCAGAAAAAATGGTGGCACACAAAAACAGCCTATCAGATCTACCCGAAGAGCTTCTATGATTCCAACGGAGACGGCATCGGTGATCTCCCCGGCATCATCAGCAAGCTCGATGATCTCAAGGAGCTCGGCATCGATATTATCTGGCTCTCCCCGATCTACTGCTCTCCGCTTGCCGATCAGGGCTACGATATTTCCGATTATTACAGCATCGACCCGCGCTTTGGCACAATGGACGACATGGACCGCCTGATCGCCGAGGCCAAAAAGCGCGACATGTACATCCTGATGGATCTCGTTGTCAATCACTGCTCCGATGAGCACGAATGGTTCCAAAAGGCCTGTGAGGATCCGGACGGCAAGTACGGAAAGTATTTTTACATCGAAGACTGCCCGGACGGAAAGCTGCCCTGCAACTGGCGCTCATACTTCGGCGGCAGTGTCTGGGAGCCGCTCCCGGGGCATCCGGACAAATGTTACCTGCACCTGTTCCACAAAAAGCAGCCGGACCTGAACTGGGAAAATCCGGAGCTTCGTGAGGAAGTTTACAAAATGATCAACTGGTGGCTCGACAAGGGGCTTGCCGGCTTCCGCATCGATGCGATCATCAACATCAAGAAGGCACTTCCGTGGCAGGATTATCCGGCAGACCGCGCAGACGGCATGTGCAATCCGGGTGAAATGCTGAAGCACGCCGTCGGCGTCGGCGATTTTCTGGGAGAGATGCGTGACCGCACCTTCCTTCCGCACGGCGCATTTACGGCCGGCGAGGTCTTCAATGAAAAGCCGGAGGATATTCCGGCCTTCATCGGCGACAACGGATACTTCTCCACGATGTTCGATTTCAACGAGACCATCTTCGGCAGCAGTGAAAAGGGCTGGTACGATCAGACTCCGATCACCCCGAATGACTACCGCAGCTGCTGCTTCGCCAGCCAGAAAAAGATCGGCGACATCGGCATGCTCTCCAATATCATCGAAAATCACGATGAACCGCGCGGCGTTTCCCGCTATATTCCGGAGGGAGAATGCACCCCCGCAGCGAAAAAGCTGCTTGCCACAATGAATATCATGCTCCGCGGCCTTCCGTTTATCTATCAGGGTCAGGAAATCGGGATGGAAAATGTGAAATTCCAGTCGATCGACGAGGTCGATGACATTTCAACGCTCGACGAGTACCAGGTAGCTTTGAATGCCGGTCTTACGCCTGACGCTGCCCTCAAGGCAGTCAACCGCGTCAGCCGTGACAACGCCCGCACTCCGTTCCAGTGGGATGCTTCCGAAAACGCAGGCTTTACGACCGGTACGCCCTGGCTGAGGGTAAACCGCAATTATACAGAGATCAATCTGGAGAGCCAGAAGAAGGATCCGGATTCCGTTTACCAGTACTACCGCCGCCTGCTGCCCCTGCGAAAGGACCCGGCTTATGCCGAAACCGTCGTATACGGCGAACTGGTTCCGGTCTTCGAGGATCAGGACCGCGTGATGGCCTACTACCGGAAGTCTGCTGACCAGACGCTGCTCGTCATCGGCAACTACAAGACACAGCCGCAGACCCTGACGCTCCCGGCAGAAATCAGGAAGATCGTGCTGAACAATCTCCCGCAGCTTAAGACAGACGGAAATGAAATTGTGCTGGAGGGGTATCAGGCCGTCATTCTTGAAGTATAATCCGAAAACAACTGCGATACCGTAAATAATCCCTGTCGTGCTTATCTGCACGGCAGGGATTATTTTGCCCCGTCCGGATGCATCTCTATCTTGCTCTTTTGCTTCACAGGGATGATTTCCGCCGGCCGGATTCATCTCTATCTTGCTCTTTTGTTACACAGGGATTATTTCGACCGGCCAGATGCATCTCTATCTTGCTTTTCTGTTACACAGAGATTATTTCCACCGGCCGGATTCATCTCTATCTTGCTCTTTTCTTCCACAGGGATTATTTCCACCGACCGGATGCATCTCTATCTTGCTCTTTTGTCCCACAGGGATTATTTCCGCCGGTCGAATGCATCTCTATCTTGCTCTTTTGCTCCACAGGGATTATTTTGCCCCAGCCGGATGCATCTCTATCTTGCTCTTTTGTTCCACAGGGATTATTTCCGCCGACCAAATGCATCTCTATCTCTATCTTGTTCTTTTGAGCCGATTGCTCGACTTTCTGCTGTTCCTTTCACGTAGACATGCACAGACTTCCATTGCCCCTATGATACCATGAATGTGAGCTTTCAGAAAAATCAACTCTCGATGGCCTGTAGCGAATGCTTTCAGAATCGACAGCCACAAAAATAACGTCTATAATACATTTATTACACCAGTAAGATTTAAGGAGAGATTTAGAATGAGCAATCTGCCACAGATTTCAGAGGCTGAATTTGAAGTTATGAAAATCGTATGGAAACATGCGCCGATCAGTACCAACGAAATAACCGACAGATTATTACAGACCACAAACTGGAGTCCTAAAACGATACAAACTTTAATCAAGCGTCTTGTGACCAAAGGCGCTCTGACTTATGAGAAACAGAGCCGGGTATTTGTTTACACCCCTGTTGTAAAAGAAAATGAATATATCGGCCAGAAAAGCAACTCTTTTCTGGAGCGCTACTATGATGGAGATATCACTGCCATGCTGTCTGCATATATCGAAAATGACAGACTGTCTGAAACAGAAATAGACACGCTCCGTTCCCTTCTTTCCAAGAGGTCAAAAAAAGGAGGCAATTAACGTGGCGGATTTTATGATACGCTTTTTCATATGCAATGTATTTATCAGCGGTATCATTGTCATTCTTTTGATTGTCAAACGGATATTTAAAAACAGCCTGTCCAGCAGGATGCAGTATAATCTTTGGTTTCTGCTGCTCGGACTTTTGGCAGTTCCATTTATACCGTTCCGTTTCATCGGTCTGCCGCAAATCTTTTCCTGGCTTGGCAGCCTGAGAAATTCTCTTTATTTCAATTCTGACATCCATATTGCAGGCACCGCAGAAGCCGTTACAACCGGAAATACAAATTGGATGAACGACTTTACTCTTTCGGTAAACAGTAAGACGCCGTCCATCGCAGGATACATACTGGCAGGAGTATGGATTGTCGGTATTCTCGCCATGATAATATTGGTAATCAAATCCTCTCTCCGTTTACGCACATTGGAGAAATCTGCGCTTCCACTTCAAAATCAGAAGGTCCGCAGACTGTATCATCGATGTTTAGAGGAAACAGGGATTCACAAAGATGTTCCTGTTTACAGCACCGCATTTTTGAAATCCCCCATTATTGTCGGACTTTTGAAACCGTGTATTTATCTTCCGATTCATCTGATCTCTGATTATGACGAAGCCGATATACGTTATATGCTGCTGCACGAACTGCAGCATTACAGGCATCACGATGCCATCGCAAATTATCTGATGAACCTCGTCGGAGTGGTATATTGGTTCCATCCTCTTGTGTGGTACGCTCTGAAAGAAATGCGTAACGACAGAGAGGTGGCCTGTGACACTTCCGTTTTAAAAATGCTTGAAGAGGATGCTTACGAGGATTATGGGAATACTCTCATTAACTTTGCGGAAAAAATATCGCTTACTTTTTTTCCATTTGCTGCCGGCCTTGGCGGAAACATGAAACAGATGAAACGAAGAATCCTCAATATTGCCTCCTATGAGAAACCAACATTTATGAAAAAGCTAAAGGGCATGACTGCTTTCTTGCTGACTGCTGTCCTGCTTCTTGGTCTCGCTCCGATTTTATCTACGTACGCAGCAGATGTCAGCCGCTACCAGTGGAAAATTTCTTCTGAGAATATTTCCTATGCAGACTTTTCTTCCTGTTTTGGAGAATACGAAGGCAGTTTTGTTTTGTACGATTCAGAAAATGACTCCTGGAGTATATACGATATGGATCATGCAATCTTACGGGTTGCACCAGATTCTACATACAAAATATATGATGCATTATTTGGCTTAGAGGAAGGTGTCATCACACCGGAAGACTCCTTTATTGCATGGAACAAAGAAAGTTATCCCTTTGAAGCATGGAACGCTGACCAGACCTTGCAGTCTGCTATGGCCTCATCTGTGAACTGGTACTTTCAATCCGTAGATGAACAGCTTGGGACCGCTTCCGTTTGCGATTATATCAAGGAAATCGGATATGGAAATGAAAACATGAGCGGCGATCTCTCCTCCTACTGGATGGAATCCTCCCTGGAGATTTCCCCGGTAGAACAGGTCGAACTGTTAATCAAGCTGCAAGATAACAGCTTCGGCTTCGCTCCTGAAAACATTGATGCAGTAAAAGATTCCATCTGCCTTTCCTCTTCCGATGCTGGAGCATTCTACGGAAAGACTGGAACCGGCCGTGTGGATGGTCAGGATGTGAACGGATGGTTCATAGGCTATATCGAAACTGCAGATAATACATACTTTTTTGCTACCAACATTGGTGCTGACAGCAATGCTACCGGAAGCAACGCTACTGAAATAACCATGTCTATCTTGTCTGACATGAATATATGGAAATAAAAAAATCGGGTAAAGGTCAACTATGCAAACTGACCCTGTTTTTCTTCACAAATAGTATCACCTCCAATCCATTTTAATGTCCACGTATATTCAATTCTTCCAAAGACAATTCACTCCTAATTAGGATTGCTCCGAAATAATCATCCGTAAAACACCACTATTATCAAATCATTCTTTCTTAACTTACTCTTTACGAATACGGTATTTGTAATTCGGTATACTCGTAATACCATCCTTCAATATTTCATTTCCTAAATACTGAAAACTGCCATCCTCCGCAAACCTTACTGTTAATTCATGGGTTATGACTGCATCATTGCAAATAACCGTATCACACACCGCCTCTACCGTTAATGTCACTGTTCCATCCTCATTTTCTTTGATACCGACAACCTCCGGCAAGGAAGTCCCGAAAAACGTTGGTGCATAATTGAAGCAACCAAGCCTTTCCCAATAATAGGTCTGATTTTTCTCATCAAAGGCTGCATACTCCCGTATCTGCTCTGCTGTTACAGGAAGATACTCCATAATCAGACTTTCGAACTCTTCCTTCGGAATGCCATTTGGATAATCTTCAGAATTGAACTTTTCACCATATTTCATTCCATACAGGTGTTCAAACATTCCGTTATAATCCAAGTCACTCATATTTTCCGTATTCCAGTTGGAGCACAAAAGATTCTGTCCCTGATATCCAAGTCCCAGGACGAGGCGCTCAGACATTTCACGCTGTTCCTCCGTCATTGGCTTTATTCTGATCAGACAGCTTCCGTCCATGATTTCACTGACTTCCGGCGGTTCCGGCACGCATAACTCATAACCGAACCATCCTTTCTCCGTGTATTTCCATTCTTTGATTCTGGTATAGGAAAAACAGGACATTCCCGGCTTGTTATTGTCATTCCATATTCCCCTTGCGCTTGCAACATACATCTCTGTTCCGTCAAAAATAAATTTCATTCTCCCTATGCCGCCATCATCATATATCTCATAAATTACAACAGCACCACTTTCCCCATCCGCACACGCCTCAAGAAACCGATCAACACTTTCATAATTTTCCATATTGGAATATGTTACCGAAGTGGAAACCGGACGCCCTGTTTCCATTAACCTTTTCTGCATTTCCAGAACTGTTTCATCATTCAGAACCACATTGGATGCTGTCCCTTTATCTGCATCCTTATAAATGTCAAAAATAAGTCCCATCATTTTTCTGCAGTCATCCGCAGCTTCTTTTTCTTCCCATTCTTCGGCCGTCAAACGAGGGGTATGCCATGTTTCCCTGTAATTGTCCTCAGACGGTATGATTCGGTTAGACACATACTGTACGCCACCATTCTCCAAAGGACGAACCACAACCTCGTGGGCATATACCTTGGAATCACCTGTATAAGGAAACACCACGTTGGCGGTCAAAGTAAGTGTTCCATCACTGTTTTCTGTAAATCCGACCACCTCTGAATATGGGTATTCCGGATACTCTGCTTCCTCAAATCCTCTCGGTTTATATTCATAGGTTTCATCCTCTGCATTATAGATAGTTTTGGACTGTAATGTTTCACTATCAATATTGAAGTATGTCATGATAACACTCTCAAAGTCATCCTTGGGAATTCGGTAAACAGCACTAACTCCTAAATTGTCATCTGCAGTATACGGGGGATATGTCCCATTTATTTTTTGATAAAGAAGATCATACATGTCATAGAAATTCAAATCCCCAAAGTCATCCTCGCTCCAATCTGCAATGAACATATTATTTTGTTCAAATCCGATTGGAAGAAGATACTTCCGATTCAACTCTCTGTATTTTTCATCCAAAGGCTGTACCCGTAATGCGGTATGCTCCTCCGCTCCGCTCAATGACAGTACAGATAATTCTTCCGAAAACCAACTTCCTGAAAACATAAGATATCCGTCTTCTGTATAATTCCAATCCTCCGCCTGATAACTTCCTGTCATCTCTCGTTTCATGCTTCCGTTTTCGTACTTATAATAGCTTCTGACCACGTCCACAATTCCGTCTTTTGTGTGCAGATCGTATTTTACAAAATCACCCAGATAACCGACTTCAAGAATCGTTATTTCAGCCTCTTCCTGCGTATCCACCATTTCACAGAACCACTCTACCTGCTCTGCCTCAGTCATATCAATCTGATTTCTGCTGTCAACAGCCGGATACCCATTTTCGCCAAACCGATTTACAATGCTGCGAATTATTTCCAGATCAGCGGTTGTCTTTTCTTCTACTGCTTTTTCATAAAGTCCCCGACAACATTCCATCATCTTTTCGGCCTCTTCGTCCTTTTGTTCCGGTAGCTGCACCTCACTTATCGTTTCAACAACCGCTGTTGCCTCCTGGGGTCTATCACTACACCCCGAAATACTTACTGTCAGCATGAAACTAATTGCGGTTAAACCGCTTTTCCGGAACCAGGCTGTCTTTTTTAACAACATATCCGCTGCCTCCTCTTCCTTTGGCGTCAAAAAACATTTGCAGAACTCGCTGCGCTTGTGCAAATATTACACCTGTAAGATTTGTGGGTCAAGTTTTCTTCACATAAAAAGGCTCCTGCCAGCCATGTATTTCAGCACCCTTCCTTCGTTATTACAAAATAAAAGAGCCGATTGCTCGACTCTTCATAAGCTATGTATTTGGTTGAAGACGCGTTTTGCGTTTCAAATTACGTTATTCCCAGATTCCATTTTCAGGAATGAGTTCCATCTTGTCTGATGCATAGGATCATTCAGGAACTCATCCCCAAATCCGATATCAATGCCGACCGGAATCTTTGTCCGATCTCCGCAATGGAAAACCTGGTCCGATTCTTTTTTTGTGTTATTTCAGGAAAAGAAGATCTTTTCCTTCCATTGGCTTCTGGTTCTTATTGCTTACTTCTCAAGAATCTCGCTCACATCCGCCATCGCATCCAGCCGGACGGTTGAAATAATCCCTATGGAAGAAAAAAGCAAGCTGGGGATGCATCTGACCGGTTGAAATCATCCCTGCGGAACAAAAAAGCAAGACAGAGATGCATCCGGCCGGTTGAAATCATCCCTGCGGAACAAAAAAGCAAGCTGGGGATGCATCTGGCTGGTTGAAATCATCCCTGCGGAAGAAAAGAGCTAGCTGGGGATGCATCTGGCTGGAAACAATCATCCCTGCGGAACAAAAAAGCTAGACAGAGATGCATCCGGCCGGTTGAAATTGCCAGTACGCCGCCCTTCTGTGCGGTATAGAAAATCCCCTACTTCACAAGAATCTCGCTCGCATCTGCCATCGCATCGCCCACGGTAAATGTCACGGCTTCTCCGTCATGAATCAGATGATAAGTCTCTCCGTATGCCCTCTTTTCAAGAAGATCCGAGAGAAGGAAGGTAGAGGTTCTTCCCTTCGCAGCAAAAATGATTCTGCTTACGCCCTGATTCATAAGAGTTTCAATTTCTTTCATTTCTCCCGTCAGCATAGCGAAATCGGAATCAGTTGCAATTGCCAGTACGCCGTCCTTCTGTGCGGTATGGAAAACGATTTCCTTTCCGTCCTTGTCTACGACACGGTAAAGAGACTTCTGTACGGGAGCTTTATACTCGGTACTTTCCTCAGTTTCCTCTGCAGGTTTTGATGCGGGTGCCTGCACGGTGTTTTCTGCAGGTGCTGCGGTTTCACCGGGAGATGCCGGCTGTCCGGAACCCAATATAGTGTTTGTCGGTTCATCCTTTGTCATATCCGCGCCGGGTGCGTAATATTCAATTTTACCTGTCGTGAGGTTGGAGGTATCCGGCTCTGTCTCCGCACCATTTACGGGAGTTAATGACCAGGAATTGTAAGCTCCATTATGGCTGCCGCCGTTACCGATTCCTGCGCCTGCTCCATCCCATTTATCTGTAGGACCACCTTGTACCTTTATCGTTGCATCTCCTGAAACGGTGATCTTTTCTCCATTTTTTTGTAAGCCTCCGCCGATGCCTGCTCCAGTGGTGCCGCCGGCAGCTATGACCTCGCCGCCGGTGATAGTGATGTTACTGCCATTACCTTGCTCGCCTCCGCCAATGCCCGATGCGCCAATGCCGCCGGTAGCTGTGACTTTGCCGCCGGTGATGATGATATCATTGCCGTCACTAAAGAAACCTCCACCAATGCCCGACGCGAACATACCGCCGGTAGCTGTGACTTTGCCGCCGGTGATGGTGATGTTACTGCCATTATCTTTGTTGCCTCCGCCGATGCCTGCTCCATTGGTGCCGCCGGTAGCTGTTACCTCGCCGCCGGTGATCGTGATGTTACTGCCATTACCTTTTTTGCCTCCGCCAATACCAGCCCCATACTCTCCGCCGGTAGCGATCAGCTTGCCGTTTCCATTTTCATCCGTAATGGTCAGTTTACCGTCGCCGCTCTTTTCCAGACCGGCATGCTCCCTACCACTCTTAAGGGTATTTGTGCCATCCAGTTCGATGTTTACATTGCCTTGTCCACCTGTGGAAACAGCAGCTTTTGACTCACTGCCTGTATTGTTGCTTGCATTGATGTTTACATTGGAGATCGTCACGTTTGCGGTCGCATTCTCAGACGCATTGATCGTGATGGTGTTTGCTGTCTCTACAGAGCTCTCCCGCTGCGTAATCACAGGAGCCTCATCCGGCACGGCAGGGTTGCTGCCCTGCGTTACCGTCTGCCCGGAATCGCCTGCATCCACGGTAACATCGCCATCTTCCAAATACCAGTCAGCGGCATACGTTGTCATCGGAAGACTCATGCTCATGACCAGTGCG
>ERZ1026872.43-NODE-43-length-66047-cov-76.047248_pt1 | contig 66047 bp, 72 predicted proteins | sample MGYA00380166_ERZ1026872 | MGnify/ENA primary metagenome ERZ1026872 (study PRJEB33269, sample SAMEA4719802) | human gut metagenome | biome: human-associated habitat; feature: organic feature; material: feces | place: Cameroon | collected 2013-10 ... | reverse complement strand
AGCGTAGCGTCTCGTGGGCTCGGAGATGTGTATAAGAGACAGATTTATCCATTCCTCTAGATACTTATGAGTCAGGTAAAATAGATACAGATACTTTTGATACTTCTTTGCTCTTTGTAGGAGAACTTTATAGAGATATTAAAGATTACTCTGAAGATGATTATAGATATGGAGGAGTAAAGGAAGATGCTCTAAAAAAGAATACTTTTGTAGATTGTGGTGCTGTTACTGACATTACTGAATCTAATATTCTTTATGGAATAGAAGGTGACTCTTATTATCAGAGATATGATGTCCTTAAAACTATGCCATATTCAAAAGGTAAAGACAACAGTATTATTGAAATCTTTTCTGGAATGATTGAAAGTAGAATCAATCTTAATGGAAAGACTGATAAGAATATGTCTACTTCTGATTATACTCTTGTAAACACAGAAACCTTTAATAGTATTAATAAAGCTTATACCAGACAGGATTCATTCAATACTTCTGTTGTACTTGATAGTACTGATACTACTACTTCTTATCCTACTCAGTTTACTTGGACTAAAGAAAAAACTCCAGGAGAAGATATAGATACTTGGACTAATATTACTTTATCTGAAATTGAAACTCTTGATGGTGATAAAGGACCACTTAGAGCTATAAGAAGGTTCCAGAACTCACTTATAGCATTCCAGGATAAAGGTATTGCTGAGATACTCTTTAATTCAAGAACTCAGATTGGAACTCAGCAAGGAGTACCTATTGAGATTGCCAACTCAGGTAAGGTTGATGGAAAGAGGTATATTACTGACAAGGCTGGATGTATCAACAAGTGGTCCATAGTTGAAACTAAGAATGGTATCTACTTCATAGATAATATCAACAGTTCACTCAGTCTGTTCACAGGAACTGTGAAATCTCTCTCTGATGAGAAGGGATTCAAGGATTGGATAGGAAGAAACAATTCTACTGATTTGTGGAATCCTGTAGACTTCAATAACTTTGTTGCTTACTGGGATAGGGTGAATGATGATGTCTACTTCCTTAGAGGGAATGAAGAGAAACAGCAGGATGTACTGTGCTATAATGAAATGCTTGGGCAATTTACATCCTTCTTCAGCTATGGAGAAGTCCCAATGATGGTTAATGTTCAGGATAAATTTGTAGCATTCAGAGAGGATAACAAGGGAGTAAATAAATTGTGGGTACAAGGTGAAGGAGAGTTCAATAATCTGTTTGGAAGTCTGCAAGGCTATCATATGTTATACAGAATTACTCCTGACCCTTATGGAGATAAAACATTTAGTACTCTTGAATATAGGGCTGACATGTTTGATATGAGTGACCCAGATTATAATCCTTATATGACTGGTGAGGGAAAACTTACAGGAGATACATTTGATACTCTTGAAGTATGGAATGAATATCAAGGAAACAAAATTTCTATAGGTGACTCTACTTCTCCTCTATATCCTTTCAAGGTAAGGGATAAATATCCTGATGTAAGAAGGAAGTTCAGAATATGGAGAATGGATATCCCAAGAGATAAGAAAGGTCCTGATAATCCTTATGGATTGAATAGAATAAGAAACCCTTGGATATATCTTAAACTGTCCAAGACTCCAACTCTTTCTAATGAAAGAATGGAGTTCCATGATTTGGCAGTAAGATATTTTGAATAGTTAAGAGAGTAGTAAGTAAATCACTTACTACTCTTTTATTATTTTACATACCTTATTGTTTAAATCAATTAATTTTGTTACCTTTGCAACAAATAATTATGTTATGGCTAAATATAATATTAAAAGAAGACATAGTAAAACACTTGACTTATCTCTACAAAAAAGAAATAAGCCAACTGTTGGTAATATATTTGATGGAGAACATAATTTCGGAGCCACTATCCAACCAATTAATAACTTTGTAAGTAACTTTGGAGACATAAGGAAACTTACTCCAGAACAAGCAAGAGCCGCAGGACTTATTCCTACTAATAATGGACTTGCTCAGACCAGTAAATCAGCAGGTTCTGGATTTGATATCTCTAATTTTATGGGCAAAGCAGGTAATGTAGTTAGTGGAGTAACTTCAATAATGGATTCTTCATTAAAGAATGCCAGTATTGCAGATACTACTGGAATAGAAAGTACTATAAAAGATTTAAGAGATACTGACTTTTCAGAAGCTACTGACAGTAATTCTCTTATGAATTCTTACAACAATCTTAACTTTCTAAAAGATGATTACTCTTGGAAAGATGTAAGAGGAGTATCTAACAGTGAGCTATTTGGAAATACTTTATCAGCAATAGGTTCTGGAGCTATGGCTGGAGCTTCTGTAGGAGGCCCTTATGGTGCTATAGCAGGTGCTGCTATAGGATTAGGAGGAAGTCTTGCAGGAATATTTACAGGTAAAAACAAAGCAAAGAAAAAAGCAAGGTTTTTAAATCAAGCAGCAGAGGCTGCTAATAATATGGCAATAGATAACTATGATTTCCAAGTAAATGATGTTATGCAGAATAATGCTAGAAATGCTATGCAATATGCCTATGCTGCTGAGGGAGGACCCATTAACATAAAAAAGAAGAATAGAGGAAAGTTCACAGAATCTGCTAATAGAGCAGGTATGGGAGTACAGGAATATGCAAGACATATATTAGCCAATAAAGATAAATATTCTTCTACTCTTGTAAAGAGAGCTAACTTTGCCAGAAATGCAGCTGGTTGGAAACATGCTTTAGGAGGATATATAAAAGATAGAGATAATATGTATGATAGTTTGTTAGAATCTCAAACACATGGAGGGGATTTCAGTAATGGAGTTACATTTATAAATAATGGAGGAACTCATGAACAGAATCCTTTTGAAGGTGTTCCTATGGGAGTTGCTCCAGATGGGCAACCTAATTTAGTAGAAGAAGGAGAAGTCTTATATAATGATTATGTGTTTTCTAATAGACTTCATCCTACTGACAAAGAACTGAAGGAATCTAATCTTCCTAAGAAATATAAGGGACATACCTTTGCTCTTATTGCAGAAGATATGAGTAAAGAATCAGCAGAAAGACCTAATGACCCTATCAGTAAGAGAGGCCTTGAAGCTTCATTAGGTAAGTTGGCTTCACTTCAAGAAGAACAAAGAATGAAGAAAGGAAAAACAGGTACTCAACAAATGATGGCATTTGGAGGCAGAAAGTTTGCAGGAACTAAAGATACTTATTCAAGATATGCTCCAGCAGTAGGTTCTGCATTTGGAGCAGTTCAAAGTGTATTTCAAAAACCTGATTATACTAACTCAGATTTAATTCTTGATGTTGTTAATAATTTATCAAGAAATAAAGTTTCTCCAACATTACTTAGTGATTATTTAAGTTATAATCCTATTAATAGAGATTATTATTTAAATCAGCTTAAGGGACAAGCAGGAGCTACAAGAAGAGCAGTAATGAACTCAGGACTTAGTTCTGGACAAAGAATGGCTGGTTTACTTGCAGCAGATTATAATGCTCAGCAAGGAATTGCAGATGCTTTACTTAAAACTGATATGTATAATGAGCAACTTAGGCAAAATATAGCACAGTTTAATAGAGGAACTAGTCAGTATAATTCTGGAGCACTTATGCAAGCTGCTGCACAAAATGCACAGTTAGCTCAAGCAAGAGATAATATGAGATTATCAGGAACTACTACAGCAGCTAATATGAGAGAATTAGCAGACACTGCATTAGCTACTTCAAGAAGTGCTAATCTTACAAACTTCTTTGATAACTTAGGAGCAATAGGAAGGGAAAATAGAGATACTAATATGCTTCAAGCAATGATTGATTCTGATTTATTTGGAACTCTTAGTGAGCCTATGAAAAGAGGTTGGAGTAAGAATGGTGGAATGCTAACTAAAAGAAGTAGGAGGGGAAAATAATGGCTACAGCATATACAACAATAGGAAGTAAATTTCAACCATACACTCTTGCTGAAATGCTTGTACCATACCAGACATATAAGCAAGAGTTTGATAAGAGGGAAGAGTTATATAATACTTATGCTGAGAATGCAGGATTGATAGGTTCTCAATTAGATGATACTCTTGACAAAGATTTAATGGACACTGTATATAATCCTTATATGCAGGAATTAAATCAGGCAGCTGCAACTCTTTCTTCTAAAGGATTATCTTCTGAAAATAGGAAGACTTTACAGAATCTTAGAAGAAGGTTTGGTTCTGACATAGCTCCAATCAAAGTAGCTACAGAAGCTAGAGCTGAAGCTAGGAAAAACTGGGATAAGTTATCTAGTCAAGATAGAACTCTTATGACTAATGCTAATCCTTATTATCAGGCAGTGTCCAGTTATATGAATGGTAAATCTCCAGAGACTTATTATGTAAGTGGAAATGAGCTTTATGGTAGAGGCAAAGCACTTGCAGAAGCTTTCTCTAGAACACTTAGAGATGTTCCTAATGGAGAAGCCTTAGCTAATACTTTAGGAGGACAGTATTATAGGATTACTAAACAATATGGTCCTGATTCTAAACAAATGCAGGACTTTATGAATGATGTGGCAGATAGTATTCCAGAATTAAGAAGTCAAATTGAAGATATTCTTAATAATACAGATATTGGTAAACAAGGATTTACACAGGAAGATAGAAATAAAGCAGAACAGTATATTATAGAGGGAATGAAGGCAGGTCTTTCAGGTAATACTGAAGTGCAATACCTTCAAAATAGAAACTGGGATTTAATTCAGGCAGATAGAAGAAGAAAACCAGAAAAAGTTCCTCCTGTTCCTAAATTACCTACATTTCTGTCAAGTATGGGGCATGAAGGTAATGGAGGTGAATTCTCAGATATAGATAAATTTATACAAACTTTAGCTCTTAAAGATGGTAAAAGTTTATCAAATTCTGAGTTAGATGCCTTATTAGCAAAGTATCAAAAAGACCTTGATACTGTTTCAGAAATTCAATCTAAGTATGGAACATATACTGAAACTTCCTCTACACCTACAGGGTCATTAGGAACCTCTGGAATGGATGCTCTTTCAAAATCAATAGCAGCTTCTACATCAAAAAGTAAATATTTTATTAAGAATGGAAAGAAAACTTATCTAGGGGACTTAAGTAAAGAAGAGCAAGCTGCTTTTACTAAAGCAAGAAGTAATATCTCAAGTGGTTCTGATAGAAATAGGATACAGGAAATTCAAAATAAATTAGATTCTTTAGCAGAAAGATATTCTTATATTCCTGGAGAAAACATTGTACAGTCTATACAATTAGGAGTAGCACTTGAAAAAAAACAAGCAACTAGAGAAAAATCAGGAATTATTCCTAGAGTAACACCTACTGAACAACATAATTCTATAGATGCTATATTAAATGGTGTAAGTTCCTCTTTAGGAAGTGGAAAAAGTCAAACTAAAGGTTTGATAGATTTGGAAACTGGTAAATTTATTTCTAAGTCAGATGTAGATAATCTTATTCATAAGAATAAATCAACAGAGGATAGACTTAGAATAATAGCAACAGATTCTGAACCTATAGTTATTCATGATAAAGACACTGGAAAATCATATGCCCCTTATGGCTCTATTTTAGAGATTGATGATTATAGAAATAGATACACTGCAACAAATAATTATCTAAAAGATTACTCAAATTCAGAAACAGGTATTAGCAATAAAAATGCTGAATTAAGTGAATTCGGTTTAAGTATGCTTGAGAGGACAGGAATGATGCCTATACAAGGAGGAGTAGATTTAGGTAAAGGTTACTATGGCTATATTACTTACACATCAGATGGAGATGTTGTTAAAACAATAGTAGAGAAAGACCCAATGACTGGTTATGGAAGATTGTTAGGAACTTCTTCTCTTATGGATGAAATTAATGGAGGACTTAGTAGAGGTAGTTTTATGAAAGATGTTGCTTCCGGATTCCTTTATGATATTTTTGTTACTAATAAAAGCTAAAAATGGAAGATAGAAATTATTATATAAATCAAGGTATAGATGATTCTGGAGTATCAGAAGTAGAAAGATTTAATACAATAGGGAATTATCTTAGGCAGCAAAACCCTACTTTCTTCATGAGGGAAAGTAGGCTTAGGCCTAACTCTGGTACTTACTTTGGAGCATCTTCTTCTAAATGGGATAAAAATCTCCCATCTGTAGACCAATTAATGGCAGAAGGTTTAACTGCTGACCAAGCAAGAGGAGAAGAACAAACAGTCTTTAATAGAATAAGTAATGCTCTTATAAATAATGCAGTTATAGCAGGAACAACTGCAATCAGTGGTTCTTTAGGAGTTATTTGGGGAGCATTGGATGCCCTTTCTAATCAGGAGTTAAATAAACTCTATGACAATGCAGTAAATAGGAAAATGCTTGAGTGGCAAGAGTCTGCTGCTCAAGCTGCTCCTAATTATTATACAAAGGGTTATTCAGAATCTTCTATTTGGAAAAAGCTTGGAACATCTGTATTTTGGGCTGACCTTATAAAGAACCTTGGTTTTACAGAAGGTATGCTTATCCCAGGTATGGGAGTATCTTCTGCCTTAAGTAAGGCTCCATTAGCAGCACAGTTAATGGGTTCTTCTGTAGCAGGTGCTTTATCAGAAGCTTCTATAGAAGCTCTACAGGCTAAACAAGATAAACTTAATTTAGAGAATACTCAAATTACAGATGAATATAATAAAGCTATTTTGGCAGCTAAAAGTCCAGAAGAAAGACAGCTGATAGACCAAGAGTATAAGAAAACACTCTTGGGTATGGAAGAAGATGCAAATAAAGCAGGAAATTATGTACTAGGATATAATATGGCTCTTCTTACTTTAACCAATTCTTTAGAGTGGGGGAAGCTATTTACCAGAGGAAACAAGGCATCTAGAGCTGCTCTTCTAGCCAAAGAAAGGTCTAAAGGAATAAAAGTAGGAAAGGATGGATTGACTCTTAATATAGAGCAGCCTTGGCTTAATACTGCAAAGAATGTTGGAGAAAGAGGATTTCAAGCCTTTACTGAAGGTACAGAGGAAGTTTTACAGGATGTGGCTGTTAAATCAGCAGACCTTAATCCTAACTATAATTCCTTTAATGAGAGTGTATTTAATCCTGAAAAAAGGGAATTAGCAAATGGGGCTTTACAATCTTTAGGAATGGCTTTTTCTCAAGCAATGAAAGACCCAGACACTGCCACAGATTTTGCTATGGGATTTCTTACATCCGTAGTAGGTTCTCCTAGATTTAGAAGTCCAAAAGAAAATGGACAATGGAGAAGTCCTGTGACAATGGAAGGAGGAGTAACTGAATTTCTAAGAGAAAGAAGAGAGTATGGAAAAAGAAGGGCATTAGTAAATGAAATAAATGAAAGATTATCTGACCCTACTTTAGAGGAATACTATAAAGGCATTGTTAGGGATACTGATTTAACTGATAAAGCTAATTTAGCATTAGAAGCAGGAGATGATTTTAATTTTCACAATTATCAATTTGCCAGCATGGCATCTGATATTATAATGTTGGATAATGCTGGACAATTTGGACTTTTCAATACTATTCTTGAAAGAGCTTCTTCAATGTCTGATGCAGATATTAAGAGTCTTATAGATTCAGGATTATTTCAACAGAATGGTAATCCTATGAGTGTAGAGGATGTTAGGAGTAAAATACAGGAAAATGTAGGGATAATGCAGGGATTGGCATCTCAATATAGAGAGATGAAGGAAAGTCTGGAGGCATCTAAAAATGGTTCACAATTATCTAAAGATGCTTTGGAAAATATCATTTATGCTAAAATGCAGCTTGATAATTGGAGACAAAGACAGACAGATATTTCTAATGAATTAGTGGGTTTGTATAAAGATGAAATATATGATAGTACTGATGAAAAGGCTGTTTCTCCTGAACATTTTAAATTACTTGCTACACTTCCAGTAATAAGAAATGAATTAAAAAAATTAGTTGAAGAATCAGAGCTTACTGATGATGTTAAAGAAACTTGGATTAAAAAGATAGAGGACTTAAATAGAATCCAAGATAACATGAAGAAGTTTTCTGATAAGATTAATGAGTATTATTCCTCTCCACAAAAAGCAAATGCTGAACAAGAAAAAATAAAAGAAAAAGCTGTAAAAAAAGACCAACAGAAAAAAACAGATACAGCAAAAGAGAGTTTACAAAAAGCTACTACTCCAAGAGAGTTAAGAAATGTCTATAATAATATATTAAGTCAAGGTGATGTAACAGAAGCAGAACTGGAAAGAGCCCTTAATGAACTTGCAGAGGAGGGTAATCCTGTAGCTAAAGAAAATAAAAATATACAATCTTTATATCAAGGAACAGTAGCTAAGATTTCAGAAATGGGTTTAACTGACATTGACACTGCTAATGCTATTCAAATGCTTAATAATGCTATGAATAGTGCTAAAAATGTTGGGGAAATGATTGAACCTTCTAATCCTAACTATACAGAAGCTACAACATTTTTTAATACGGAGAATCCATCTTCTGGAAACCCTACTTTAGATAAACAGATTTTTTTAAGTGCCCAAGTAGCTGTTGCAAAAGCTTTGCAAAAGCAGCTCATGGAAATGGGTAAAAATGCAGAAGCTGCTAAATTCACTACCCCCGAAAATCCAGCACCTGGAACTAATGAAAGTGGTACTATTGGAAATAGCGGAGTTTCTGAAGTTCCTTCTGCAAAAGGACATGATTCTATCCCATCTGCAAGTACTACATCAGAGAGTGGAGAACCTGGAGTAAATGCAGGAAACTTACCAGCTAATTATGATAATTCTGGAGTAGAGCAGCAACCTGATACTGAAGAAGCACAGAAACAAGAAATAAATAGTGAGGTTCCTGTGGACCCTACTAAATCTTGGTTTCCTCTTTCTTGGTTTTTCTTAGGCTCTAAAAGGAAGGGAATCCTTATTCCTATATCAGACACACAAGCTATTCAAAAAGAAGATGCCTCTGTGAACTTTGGTCAAATTCCTCAATGGATAGAACAAAATAGGGTTCAGGAATATGTAGATAAAGGAAATCTTAAAGTAGGAGATAAACTTGTACTGGGAATACCTTCTGACTTAAAAGATGTCAATGGCAACCCTGTTATAGTCTATTATAAAGTAGAAGGTAATAACCATATACCAGTTGGTATATTTACTGCAAGTGGGAACTTAGCTAAAAATACAAAATCTAAGATATTAGAGGAATATAAAAAGGCAGACCAGTCTAAACCTTTCTTCTCTTCTATTACTACAACTGTAAATGATGTAAAAACAGGATATGTTGAATATGGGGAGTCTAGAAACTTAGACTCTACTGATAATATTACTTTTGCTATTGTTAGGAATGGTTCCTTAGATTTAGGAGCTTCTTCTATAAAATTAAATGAAGTCAGCAGACCTAAAAACATTTCTCAAAAGAATGGTATGGTATACATAGCTATACCTAATTCTAGAAGAGGAATGTCAGGAGGATACACATTAGTGGGAGCTAAGGTTAAAAAATTCAGTTCCAAAGAATTTGATTTGACTTCTCCAAAAAATGCAGAATCTCCGGTAGTAAAAAATATCAGCAAGAGTGTTGAAGCTATTATAAATGCAAAAACTCAAGCAGATTTATTAAATAGAGTACAGGAATTAAGTAAGTATCTTTATATTCCTAACCTTAATTTTTATATTGCTGGAGAAGGTGCTATTAGAGTCACAAGAAATATCTTAGATAGTTCAGGAAATATTGTAAAGAAGCTTGTTAAAAAAGCAGATGGTAATAGTGTTTATGAGAACTCAGAGACTGTAGTAGGAGTTTATAAAGACCCAGGAAGTTTGTTTGGGGATTTATATAAGATGGGATTAAACTTTAATATAGACAGAGCTTCTATAAATACTTCTGAATACAATAAAACAATTCTAGACTCAGGAATAGTTTCAACTAATGCAGTTAATACTAATCATACTATAGGAGGTTGGTTTACTGCTAATCCTGTTGGGGAAAATGGAGAAATAAAAGGAAGTAAAACTCCTTTTAATAATCCTACTCCTGGTAATACTCCCAAATCTAATGATAACAGTATTGTTGTAACTATTAATAATAAACAAGTTACTTTGTTTCCTAATGGGGAATATCTTTCTCTCAAAGATGGAGCTAGGAGAATGCCTGTAAAAATGGAAGATATAGAAAGATATCAAGTCTTATATACCTTACAGAAGCAATATGGAAATGCTACTGAAGGTCCAACAATGTGGAATAACAAAGCTGTTATCCATGGAAAGGTAATTGATAGAACTACTGGAGAATGGGTTATTGGGGCAGCAGCAGATGAAGTGAGAAACCATGTTAATCCTAAAGTTATATCTACCAATACAGAAAAATCAGATACTCTATTTGAAAATCATGATAATATGAATCCAATAGAAGACTTATCTGATAATTCTAAGCTTCCTAATAGTAAAGTAGGTTATTATTTAGATAGTAGAGATAATAAGATTCATAAAACTTACATGGTTAGTGCTGGAGAAATATTAGGAACTCCTGTGCAAATTATAAAAATACCTGTATTAACTTCTGGATTAAATAGTAAAGGACCAAAGAAAGTAGCAGGATATAATTATGGTATTGTATTACCTAATGGACAATCCTATATAGGAACTAATCTTAATGTAGAAACTCCTATCAATACTGTATTTGAAGGTATTAAAAAATCTTTTGAAGGACCTGGAGCTGGGCCTAAAGGACAAGAGTTTATTGAAAAACATAAGAAGGAATTTGCAGAATTAAAAAATATGCCTTCTGTTTTTCCAACTGAAATAGCTGCTCCTATAGGCACAGAAGTTAAACAAGAAACTCCAACTACTACTGCTAATAATGATGAAATGTCATTTGAAGATTTTGCTGCTATGATGGGAGCAAATATAAGTGGTAATCCTACTGTAAAACTTAGAGAAGCTAAGAAAGAATCTGAAAAATTTGATATTGATAAAGAAGTTAAATGGTTAAGTACTGTACTTCCTAATATTCCAGTTGAGGTTGTTAATGGTCTTATACATATAGCAGGTAAAAATGCTTGGGGAACATTTAGTAATGCAGGTATTACATTAAGTAATGTTGCAGCAGAGGGCACTGCTTATCATGAAGCTTTTCATGCTGTATTTAGTTTAGGACTTAATGGAAATGAAAGAGCTACTTTGATGAAGGAAGCTTCTAAAGAATCTAAACTTACAGACCCTGTAAAATTAGAAGAATGGTTAGCAGAAAGATTTAGAGAATATGTTATTAATCAAAAATCCAAAACTGTAGGACAAAAGATTAAGGAATTCTTTAAGAAGCTTTGGAATCTTATTAGAGGAGTTCAAGAAGCTGCACCTATGAGATATTCTATATATAAGAAGATAATGTCATCTAAATATAAGAATATGAGAGTAGGAAGTGCAAAAGAAGCCTCTACCAGATTAAGACCAGAAGAGTATACTCCAGAAATGCTTGATATATTAAGTACTGCTAAATATGATAAGAATGGGAATATTTTAGCTCCTAATGATAAACCTTCTAATTTAGATGAGAGGCAGTGGGTTCATGTAAGAACTAAAGCTTTTAAGGATTGGTTTGGTGATTGGACTAAGATAACTCATAATCCAGATGGTAGTCTAAATATTCCTAAAGATGTTTCTAAAGTAATAGACAAGGAAACTGGAGAACCTAAAGTAATGTATCATGGAACTGATAAAGTATTTGATACTTTTGAATTTGATGAAAAATTAGAAAGAGGCACTCATAAAGTACACGATTTACATTCATTCTTTTTTACTGATACCTATGAGAAGGCTTTTAAGTATAAGCATAATATTGTAAAAGCAGTGTTTTTAAACATTAAAAATCCTAAAGTGGTAGATAGTGCAAAACTCCAAAAGTTATCTTTATCTGAAATAGTAGATATGGAAAATGCTGCTATAAGGGACAGTAACTATGATGGAGCTATATTTAATAGGTTAGATAAAGAATCTGTAGATTGGAATTTTACATTACAATATGTTGCCAAAACACCTAATCAAATTAAATCAGCTACTGATAATAATGGGAATTACTCTAGAGAAAATAGTACAAAACTAAGAGAAACTGAAGAAGATAATACATTGTTCTTAGAGAATGGATATTCTGAAAACTGGATAAGAAATGCTACTGAAGAAGAAAAAGAAGTAGCTAAATACTGTATAGGGATATAAATTTTTTCTAGGGGTAAAACAAAAAAAAGAGACTCAAAACTGAGTCTCTTTTTTTTTGTTGTTAATTGTTGAAGAAAGGCATACTCTCTTCTGGATTTATAGCTCTCTCAATAGACCTCTTCATAGGTAAGAATGGAGAATTCATAAAGGATTTATATAATTTAGAGTGGTCTTTATATTTACCACCTTTTATAAGTCTCTCTTCATCTCCTAATCCCATAAAGTCTGTTTCAAGTCCCCAATGCCAAGGATTAACAGCATTCCATACAAAGTTAAGTAGTCCTTCTGCTGGGTCTATACCTGCCATTGGTGATTTAAGAATCTTGAAAGCCTCATCAAATATTAATGGGGTAGGTGCCATAGCTCCTACTTCAGTTTGCAACCTTCTTGACAAGTAAGCTAAATTCCTCATTACCCAAGGATTTTTCTTATCATCCCAATCAGAAAGTAAGAAGCTATTTGCTGCTATTAATACTGCAAAAGTGGTTAGTTCAGTCAAAGCTCTAGCCATATTAGCTCTCTCTGCACTATTCATTTCATTCCAATAGGCTATTGCAGTAAATTTAAACTCTTTTAAATCCTTGAGGGTATTCCATAAAAATCTACCTAAAGTTCTATAATAACCCTCTGTATCAGAATTTAACATGAAATTATATTGCGCTCCTCCAAATCTCCTATTAAGAGCAGGTATCATCCAGCTTCTGTACAAGAAAGCTAATTTACCTATAGCAGTTCTTTGTAAAGCATTTTTATCAGCCTGATTATATATACCATATAATTTTTGATTTAAAGCCATACATTTGTTTTTAAACTGCTCAAAGTCTGCTTCTGTGAGTTCAGTTCCATCTTCTTTAAGTACTCCTTTTTTCAATTCTAAGGTAGCTCCATATTCTGGATGAGAAGAATCTATAGGCTTAACTTCAAGAGCATCCCAGAGATTAATTTTATTTCCTCTTGAATCTTTGAGTTTCATATGAAGTGCCTGAGCTAAAGCTGTTCTAGTTTCTCCCCAATGAGAACCCATTCTCAACATAAAATATAAAGTATTAGAACTAAGCATTTTCTTAAACCAACCTTTACCAAATGATAATTCTCTTACTTCATTTTCATAATCATGAAGAATATCAAATTTTTCTATAAATAAGGAAAGTTTAGATGATTTAATATCTGTTCCAATTTCTTTTAAAATACTAGGAAGTCCTTTAAAGTATAAACCATCAGCTTTAAATAATTCTCCTGCACTAAAAAACTCACCAGCTACAGCCTCTTGATTTACATTAGTCATATCCTGAGCAGAAGCTGCCATTGCAGCTAATGCACTTAAAGCTAATTGATTAAGAGAAGCTATCCTATTCCAAAAAGATGCAGCTTTCTGTTTATCTATTTTGGTATTACCTATAGTTCCTTCATCTTTAAGATATCTTCCATATACTTGGGAATCCAGTAGATTATTATAAGCAGTGATGAAATTAGCATTATCTTTACTTAATTTCTCAACAACAGTATTACCGAATTCCTTGACCATTGATACAACTGGTTTTCCTCCCAACTCTTTAGATGCAGTTCTACCAAATTCTTTACCCCACTGACTCATCATAACATCTCTTCCCACTTCTAAAGAGTCTACTATTTCAGATAAGTTGGAATAATTATAAACAGAATCTGCAAACATTATAAGAGTGGATACTGTGTCATGACTTAAATCAGAAGCCCTTTCTACTTTTTTAGTAAAGAATATAGGTAAAGACATTAATTCCCTTCCAGTGAAATCCTGTGGAGCTAGTCTAACTCCAAACTCAGTATCATCCTCTCTTCTTACTACAGTATCTGCTAAAGAGTCTTTAATTTCACCCCACCAATTTTCTACAGGAGAGTGTGAGAGCCTATCTATAAAGTCTCTTCTAACTTGTATAGCTCTCATAGGGTCTTCCATTTTACCTGGTTCTGCATATATATTAGGTGGTAGTAAATTAAGAAGCTCTTTTCTTATAGCCATAAACTCATTGTAATAAGCTAATTGAGCTCCAGAAAGGAAATTAGGATTTCTGTATTTATTATTAGGAAGATGCTGTTCATTAGTATTGTCTCTATACCATTGTGCTATTTCCATATTTCTCTTGTTCAGATTATCTCCTACAGGTTCTTTCCCATATTTCTGCTCCACTCTTTTGTACATATCTCTCTGAGCTTCTTTGAATTTGGCCCATTGAATTTCAGATACATAGTTATGGGTATATTCCCCCTTACTATTTTTCTCAAACATGAAGTCCTCATTAGATATTCCCGCTGCTCTTAATTTCTGGGCAGCAACTTGAATCCTTTTTCTCAGAGCTATGGTTTCATTTCTTGCTCTATCTTTATATTTCTTTATGATTGAATCAGCAAGTTTTATAATAATATCATTAGTTTCAGCAGCACTGTTTATCCATATATTAACTAATGATGGGTCATAATCTGTATGCTTCAAAAGATTTTTTAAATCCTCTCTTCCAATATGTTGTTCTTTACCTTTAAAAGTAATATCTATACCTTCATTAGGAAAATACTTCTGCAAGAAATTATTAAAATGCCTAAAAGATAATTCTCCAAGATGTGTTTTAGCCCTACTTAAAGTCTCACTAATATTAGTTACTAAAGCTTTAATTTCAGGACCTAATTCTTGGTCATCCAACACTCCCTCATTAAGAGTACTTCTAATATCTTGGATAGTGGTACTATAGGTTCCAATATAGTTTCCTATTTCTCTCAAATACCTAGCTTCTTCTTCAAAACTAAGAGAAGGAGTTTGTAATTTTTCATATAAATTCTTTATGGATTTTATTGTGTCATTGGCTTCTTGTAAGTAGAATACTATACCTTCCATAAATTTACCAGACATTAAATGACTCTCAAGCAAATTTATAAATTGTCTTTGGGAAGCCTGGAATCCAGAAGTATCCTCTTTAATTCCTCTTTTAGTAGTTCTGGTTTTATAAATGTGGTATCTTTTTATTTCTTGCTCTTGTAATCTTTTGAGGAGCTTTTTTATACTATCTAGTCTTTCATCTATATGAGATAACTGTCTATCATTTATTTGCAGGGAAATTTTTTGTAGGGGTAAATTAGTAGCTAATTGCTGAGCTGCTGCTTTAGCTTCCCCTACGCTTCTCAAAAGACTCTCTGCATCCATTTTTGAGAATTTACTACTGAATCTACTTTTTACTCTAGAAAGAAGACTACTCCAAACCCCCTTTTGAAGATTATTTAACTCATATATACTATCCAAAAGCAACCTTGCAGCTGCTTCATGAGCAAGTGCCTTATCAGTCAATGTTTCATACGCACCATATGAATCTCCTAAAACACTTTCAGCTAATTCTCTATTGCTCATGAGATTAAGAAGTCTGGAAACTACTGGTTCATTCTCCATGGACTCTATTATAAAATGAGCAAATTCCTCTGGAAGAATTTCTTCTCCTCTACTTCCGTTAGCTATTCTTATAAGTTCAGCTATACCTTCACCCTCTTTAAAAGCTTTTGAAAAATCTGTTACTCCACTTCTTCCAAGTGCTAAATCCAGAGAATTCAAAGCACCTACTGAAATACCATTCTTTCCTAAAAAGTCTCTAATCTTTTTATTGAGATTATAGGAAGCTGCCATTTTTTGAGCCAAAACTTGATTCTCTGTAGTAGATTTTTCCAAAGAAACATAGATACCTCTTTCTGGAGTTCTTCTAATAACAGCAGAGAAATTATCTTTATATTCAGAAGAAACATTAAAAGAAATAGCTTTTTCTACTAAACTGTTGTAATTTTCAGTAGTATCATCTAATACAATAGGAGTCCCTTTTTCAAAAAACCCATAACTCTCAGAAACTTTTCTTTTAAGATTACTCTCTTCTAACATAGAAGAGAGGTCCAACTTTAAGAGACTATTCATAGTTACTTCTCCTAAATCATCATACTTAAGAATATCAGAATAGTCTGATTGAAATTTAGGATTTTTAGTAATATAATAAAGCCTATTAGTTTGTTCTCTATTATTATTAGTAAAGGATAGCAAGTCCTTAAATAACTTGCTATCTTTTACATTACCATCTTTTCCCTTTATTTGGGGAATAATTGCACAACTTTTCATAAATTATAACTTAAACAAAGGAGAACCTTCCAAATCAAATCCTCCACAACTTATTTGTCCGTTTGCATCTTCTACTGGAGCTGCTTCATAATCTTCAATATTTTGTTTAAAGCTTATATCAAATCCTTCTGGAATAGGAGCCTCAACTTGCTCAACAGAATCATATGGAGCAATTTCCTTACTAGGAAGTCCATCTTCCCCATCTTCAAAAGTAGATGAAACCATGTCTTCTTTGAGTCTTTGAACTTTATAAAATACGGAGTCCAAATTAGGTTTTCCATATTCATACTCCAATACTTTACCTTTAAATCCAAGTGGACTGACTTTATGATATCTGATAGGTTGTCCATCTGCTACATACCAAGAATCTGCTTCAAAATAAGTTAATTCCCCATTAGATTTTAAAATACTTATGAAAGGAATTAATTTATTCATTAATATCATATTCTTACTATCATCAGTAGTAGTCATCTGCTCTTTAATAAAAGAAGGATTATTAGGAGTAGCTTCAAAATTTCTACCATAATTTGAATAAGTGATTCCAGAAAGGTCCTTTTCAGCATACTGAGGAACTAAATTAGGCATATCCATATGATTCAATATAAACTGTCTAATGAAAGGAAAGTAGTCATCTTTCTTTACAAGATTCCTAAGTGTTTGTTCATATCCTGGAATTGCCTTTCTCAGAAGCACAGGAGCCATATGTATAAATGAGTTTGGACCAAATCCAAATCCTCCCATGAAAGAAGCATACTTAAATAAGTTTAATCCAAGTTCTACAGCTTTTGGATTAGGACTATATAATAAAGACAGCCAGTCTCTCGAATACATATCCCTCTGTATTGTACTGAGTTTACCAGAATTTCTAAATACCAAAGATGCTATTGGAAGTTTTCCATTTGCTCCTCTCTTAGGATATTTCAATCTAATTCTTGATACAAATCTATTCTCAGCAATATCTGGATTTTCATTAACTGTTTTAATAAATTCATTAGGGAAATCTACTATAAATCTTTTTCTGTTCTCAATTCCAGTATGTACATTACCTGTATTATCTATATAGGAATTAAAGAACTGTGTTTTGGACATTACATATACTAACAAATCATTAAGAACAGTATTTATGAACTTTGTATTAGTCCTTCCCTCTTTTAAATATGTAGTCAATCCAAATTCTGGGTCAAATAACATGTTGTATATAGAGGCATTGAAATGAGGAAAATACTTCTTCATCAAGACCATTGTTCCTCCAATTCCTGCATTAGTAAAGGCATTTAGGAATGGTAAAGAAGTTTTCATACATGAGTCATAAATATCCTCTCCTTCTTTTGGATAACTGAAGCTGATTAAATCTGCGTTTATAAGATTAAACCTATCAGACTGCATCCTCTCTTGAAATCTTAATATTCTGTTAATCTTATTATAAGTATCTGCATTACTTGGTCCAGCAGAACCATTTGAAGTATCTGCCCTCATAATAGCAGTAAGTTCAGATAAATCATTACTGGTTGCATACATGTTCTTGAAAGCATTTCCTACATACAATTGAAAATTAAACCAGCCTTGTTCTCCTTTAGTTGCGTTTTCATCAAATGTTCTTTGCATATCTTTTTCAAAAAGAATTGCATTGAATAAATCTTCTGAATAAAGATTTTTATATCTTTCTGCATCTTCTTTAGAAGTCTTCCATTGCCTTTGTTTAGCCCAAGAATCTATCACAGAATTTATAATAGTCTTTCTATCACCAAATTCATTTTCTCTCAAAGCTTCTATAATCTTTTTAACAATAGGTTGATTCATAAATAGACCTACTTCATTAGGCTCTACTCCTGCTCTCAACATAAAACAAGATAAATCACCTGTAATAGTATCCTGCATAAGGTCTTTAAGCACAGGGTCTTTTACATTATCCACAGAAGCTGCAAGGAAGTTGGAAATATTTCTTGTAATATAATTACCTCTTTCATTCTTTATAGAATGAAGAGAATTATATGTATGTCCTCCAATAGTAAATGGAATACAAGAAAGTTTAGTATGCTGAACTATTGCATGACTGGCATTATTATTTGCATAAATACCAATCATCTTACCTCCAGTAGCATTCTGACTATGAAAGAATAACTGAGTAACTGGACTTATAGGACTTAGTACTCCAATGAATGATGATGCAATAGCGTCCAATTCATCTAAAGAAAGTTTAGTAAGAGTACTGTATATAAGTTCTTTATCCGTAATTCCTAAAAGACCCATTAATTTCTTAGCATCTGCATTATTTGCAATACTACAAATTCTGGCAGCTACTTTAGCCTTTTCAAAATTGCCTGGATTCAATTGCTTCTCAACAGTATCTGGGTTAGTAAGTACTCCCCAAATCATATTAATAAGCTGATTATTTCTCTGTTGTACTGAGTTTTCTCTTGTAGATTTTGAGTAATCATATCTATTGTATACTATTCTAGGCCTATCATATCTATAAGATTCTTTGTTATCTTCAAACCATTCTTTAAAACTCTGGGGGGCTTCATCAAAAGCTTCTTTAAGGTCACTATTCTTAAACCAAGAGGCAACTTCATCAGTTATCTTATTTAATCTTTGAAAGTCCTCTTTAGCTTTAGAATAGTTAAATCTTTGAACATAGAATTCAGGAAACATAAGATAGAATTTATCCACATCAAAATCTGAACCTGTAAGCTCAGTTATTTCTGCTGGAAGCATAATCATGGAACCATTTTCTTGTGGAAGAAATCCCTTAATATAGAGAGGAGCCATACTGTATTTATCCTCAGTTGGAATTCTATATCCTATGATTCTTCTAAGTTCTTCAGGTAATTCATTAATGTCCAAGTATCCAACTTGTTCTCCATTTACTGTTTTAAACTTCATTAAAGGTTCAAAGAATTCCTTAGAATAAGCTGGGAGATAACACTCCATATACTTCATCCTTCTGTTCTTCCCTTCTCCTTCCCAAACAATAGAAAGTTTATCAGTTAAACCATAAGCAGATACCTGAATTCCTGTTCCTCCTTTTATAGTTTGTTTTACAACCTTCTTCTTAATTATACTATTTAAAAGATGCTGGACTCTCTCACTTTGTACTGGGTCATAAAGAGGTAAATTGAATACCTTTTCAGTTTCTCCTGTAAGAGGGTTTGTTACTTCTATTAATTCACAAGCTTTCTTTATTTCATCACTATATCTGGTATTACCCTTGAGTTCACTTTGAATTATTTCTGCAACATGTTCTATTGAAGAAAACTCTTTAGCTACTTCATTATATGAATCTACAACATTGGCAGTAATAAGACCATTATACATAGTCCACCATTCAGCTTTTGAGAATTTCTTTTTAGAGCCAAAGAGGGAAATTTCAATGTCATCAGCCATATCTGAAGAAATAAGTTTTCTAATCTGAGTACCAAACAACTGGTATTTATCTACCATATGTTCAGGAGTCTCAACTTGGATACCATAATCTTCATAATCAAACTCATGAATAACCTCCGCATTTTCAGAGCCATCAGAATTCTTAATTTTAGAATTTAAGAGATTCTTAATATCAGGGAGAGACATATTTATATCTATCTTAATAGGAGCTTGATTACCTGCTTTTACAGCAGATTCAAACATAACTATATCAATATCATTCTCTTCCATAAATTCATTAATAGCTCTCAATACTGAAGAATCCTGTAAAGGAGTAGCAATGGTATTATACATAGCAAGAAGTAGGAACTCAGAGTTTTTATACTGAGAAGGAACTTTTATATTTCCATAATCAGCTACTCCAGAAGGTCTAGGTCCTTGTGTATACATAAATGGCTTAATAGTTTGCCAAATAGTATTGAAATCCTTAATGCTCCAAGTGCCATTCTTAAGTCTGTTCATAGCATCCTCATCTGTTTGAGTCCATCTACCAGACATAACTAGTACTCTTCTATAAGAATCAAGAGTTCTATAAGCTTGGGCATCTGCAACATTAACCTTATTAAAGTGATTCAATATAGCATCTTTATCCATTTCAGATATTGCACCTGCTTCTACTCTACCCTCAAGCATTTGTTTTAATGCTTCTTTAGAAGGAGCAACCATCTTTAAGTCCTTCAAATAAGCTACTCTTCCATTTTGTCTTCCTACTTTTTCACCATTGAAAGTTGCTTCAGTATTGAGTTTAAGAGTTTGTGCATAAACCTCTTTAAATCTTTTCTGGAAGTCTCTCATGTCCTTATAATAAGCAAGGTCTGTGGTAGTAAGCTCAATAAGTTGAGTTTGAGCAAGGGCATTATTCCAGTAAAAGTTTCTCATGGTATCCTCCAACTCACTTGCTTTTATCTGGAAATATTTAGAAACTCCATTATTAGTTTCTAAAACTCCTGCTTCATCCATGGTTTTCATGAATTTAGCAAACCCACTCTCCATAATATCACTCAAAGCTGATTGAATAAAGTTAGCTACATCAGAATCATTTCTAAGTATTTTTTCCTGAAGTACATCTATAAAGAGTCTGCCATTTATCTTATAAGTATTAAGTGCAGGGAAGAACTTAAACTCATTACCAGTATTTCTACTAATAATATCTCCATCAGCATTTCTGACAACTCCTATTTCCTCTCCATCCTCATCTCTTATAATATCAAAGTTAGCTATTGGATTTACTTTACCTTCTCTTTGCCTTACAAGCATGATTCTATCATACTCCTGTCTTACTACATCCTCCAATTCATTAAGAATTAGTTTGTCATAAGGAATGTAATTACCAGACTCATCTTGTACAGATGAATCAGTATATTTAGTAAACTTTATAAACTCAGCAGATTCAGCATCAGCAAGCAGAGGTAAGTAGTACCAAGCAGAATTATTATCAGCAGTACTTAAAAATTCAGAAATCATTACCTTAGCATATTCTGAATTTCCCCAGTCATTAAACTCAAGTTTACCAGAATGTAAAATTACTTTCCTATCAAGCAAATCTCTCTTACTTTGGCTATTTACAAGTTGTCTAAGCCAAGAACTTCTATATCCTGTATTTTTACTGTAGAACCATTTATATTGGGCATATTGTTCCTGATAGAATTTATTCAAAGATTCAGCTGTTCCTTCTAAATTCTTTAAGTTGTTTATAAGCTTGCCTAAATAAGAAGGAGCTGAATAACTCTGATAGGAATTACCTGCTTCTCTAAAAGAACTCAATACAGAATCTTCTGGAATAGTGTCTATTATTCTAGCTATTATAGTATAAGTACTATCATAAGCATTAAGAAGGTCATCATATTGCACAGTGCCATCTGAAGATACCGTCTTACCAACTTTATCATCTTTAATGTCTCTGAACATTCCAGATAAAAGCTGATAAATTTTATCAAGTCTTTGAGTACCGTCTTGTAAATCTTCTCCTTTTAAAGCTTCTCTTACAACTTCTGCATCAGCAGTTATTCCTGCCATGTGCAGAGCTCTCATTACTTTATTAAGGTTATCATCTGATTCTATCCATTCATTGACATCTTCAGGATAACTATTTTGAAGCTCTGAGATATAATCAAATGCCTTACTTGCATTATCTTTGTCTAACTGTTGTCCTTCTTTATAAACACTAAGCTCATCTAATTTAGACCCTTCCTCATAATTATCCCTCCATTCATCAAGCATGTGCATGATTCCAGGAATTTTATTTACCCTCTTAGTTTGAGTTACAACTGATATTACTTCTCCATCAGTATTTTTTACTTCTTTTTGAAGTTGTACCCAATAAGGCATAAACTCCTTTCTAAAGTTCTGGTAAAATTGGGATTTAGTATCTTCTTCTTTATTGAGTCTATCTATAAGAGGCTGAACCCACTTCTTTCTTTTGGCTAAATCATTAAGGATTTTCCAAAAATGTTCAGAGTTTCTAGACTGTCCTAAAGCTTGTAAAAGAGTAGCTTGCACCATATCTGGTTGCAAATATCTTTTAAAACCTAAATCATCAATTTCTGGCTTTCCATCAAAACTGATTTTATCAGTAGTCCAAATGATTTTTCTAACTTTCTTACTGAGAGAATCCCTCTGGTCTACAAATCTGGCTTTAGTCATCCAACCATCTTTGTAACCATATTCCTTCTGACTATCTTCATCAAAGTAATCTCCTGATTCTTCATCTATCTGAGTTCCATCATCAAAATTAGTTTCAATGAAATCAACTGCTAAACCATCAGTTTCTTTTAAAAGTTCCAAAGCTTCTGCAACTACTGTATCCCAGTTATTTTGAAGTTTTACAAACTCTGAATTGTAATAAGCAGGAAGAGAATCTTTTGGTTGAAACATTTTCCTTATTCTTACAAGGATATTATTAAGACCAAGTTCAACAGCCCTCTTTTCATCAAGAGTATCTAATTGTTCCTGTAATTCTACAATCCTATCAGCATCTGTTTCAGAAGAGATTCTTTCTTGTAAAGCTCTTTTCTGTCTCTCAAATTCAATACTAAAGTTTTGTCTAATAGCATTAGCAATAAGATTAACTCTATCTCTTCTTCTTTGAGGAGTTCCAAAAGCAACATCTGCTTTAGCTTCCAAATCATTAGGATTTATAGCAGGAGTAAGCCCTCTCTCTTCAAGGGAAAGCTCCTCTATTTCTTCTGAAAATGGAACAAAATTATTTATTGTTGTGTCTTCTTTTTCAGAAGAAACTTCATCACCCTCAAATATAGGAGCTTCTTCTACAGTTTCTATTTGTCTATTTTTATTAAACTTATCTTGAGCTGCTTTAATGATTGCATTTCTATCCCCATTCTTCTCATCCCACTGCATCATTTTACCAGTAGTGACAGAGATAATCTGGTTTCTATTATTTACAACATATCTACTGTTATTATGCTCTACAACTACTGCTCTCCCAGATTTAACAGCAAGATTAGCAAATATCTTATTTCTATCTATACTGTCCTTTGCAAATACTTCCTTGCCATCTCTATTATAGATATGAGAACCTTTGATAGTATATACTTGAGTTCTCTTACCTTTTGGAGTATATGAAATAGTTGACTCTTCTCCTTCTTCTTTCTTGTTAGTTCTTTCAGAAAGTAAAGAATCTATTTCTTCAGGAGAAGGATATACTTCATAATCAAACTGAGGATTTTTTTGTTTTTCTCTTCTCCCCCAAAGGGATACAAGAGTTTTAAATTCCTCATAACTTTCTACTTTGTTTTTAACTTTGTTGTATAATTCCTGAAGTATTGGAGTATCAACAACACAATTAATTCCTGAATTCATGTTATTTGGTATTAATTAATTTAAAGATAGACAAAGATAAGTATTTAATTTTAATTAACCAAGTTATTAAGTATTAATCTGTATACTCTCTAATTTGATTACTAATTATAGTATAAAAAAATAAGGGAGATATTGCTATCTCCCTTAGAAAATCTCTTAATATTATTAAAAAGAGAAGTAAATAGTAGAGATTTACTCTACAACATATTTTACACCATTATATATCAAGCAGCTTATGGTGTTGATGTTCACTAATCTCTCACCTGTCTCCTTATCAGTTCTCTCAATATCCATGTCCATACATTTGTATTTACCATCTCTTGAGACAAACTGCATCTTGTAACCTCTCAGTACTCTATCCTCACCTTCAATATAGTCCTTTACAGGATTATCCTGAATGAACTCAAGAGCCTCAGCATAGGCTACAGCCATAGACTTCTTCTGCTCTTTGGCTCTGTTAATCATAGCAATAGCCTCATTTATCTGAGAGTTCTTCTCTTCTGCTATCTGCTTTTTGGTCTTCTTTTTATCCTGCTTTTTGAATGTCACTGTAAATACCTCAGAAGAATGGATGTTCTCAAAGATAGTTCTTATACCTGGAGTACCATCAGCTTTATCCTCTTTGGTCACCTTCTTGATTTCTTCATAGACATCTCCTGAAGAACAATACTTCAAGGCATAATCATTTCCAAGACTTACTTTGTCTCCACTTTCCTGAAGAATACAGTCAATATGGTCTCCAAACTTTGCTACTACCTTGTAGTGAGTTGTCTCAGAAAGTATATTACCAACTTTTAATTTATCCTCATTCATACTAAATAAACTTTTCAAGGTTAGACATAAATCTCTTAGTCTCTTCCTGAGTAGCACTAATCTCCTTTATTTGAGCATTAATAGACTCAATCTGAGACTGCTTTGTTTCAATTTCTTTCTGCATCTCATCATTCAATGCAGATGCCTGATTGTGTGCAGTCTGAAACATAGCTTTTACACTGCTGAGTCTCTCTGCAAATGTAGCCTTACCATTACTAAAAATTGTCATATTCTTTTTTTTTTAATTGTTTATTATAAGGAAAAGCAGGAATTACTCCTGCTCATAGTCTGTGCTTCTGTATTTCTGTAAGTCCTCTTCAAATTTCTTAGTTTTGGAATACCCACAAGGGTTCATAAACTCAGGACAGAATCCTCTATACAGACATTCAGGAACACATTTGTCAGCTAATACTGGGTCTACCTCTCTGATAGCCTCTACTACTTGTTTCCATGCCTCTCTGGTTTCTTTAGAAGCACAAGAACACAATCTCTTTCTTGATATGTTTATAATAGCTTGAGCATTGGCTGTCATATCCATATCATTGAGAGCACCTTGAGGTAATTCATTTCTTGGGACAGGTAATGCTCTTCTATCTCCTCTCTGGCTATGGACAAACTTCTCACAGCCTTCATGGTGTCTTACAAGATGAGTAGTAACCCACTGCATAATGTCCTTCCATGTCCAATCAAATTCTACTAACCTAATTGGACTATGCTCAGCAAGGAGCATCTTTGCTTCCCAAGACTTTGAAGGCTCTTTAACTAATGGTGCTTTACCAATAGTCCTTCTTGCAGCATTCAAAGCTCTCTTCCAACTTGTTACTTGGTCTAATCTAACAATTTCACTCATATGCCTTTTGATAATTCAAAAGTGAAAGATTCCTTGTAAGTTTCACCATTATTCTCATGAATCCAAGTTTTACCAGTACAATATCCACAATAGCTTGTCTCATTACCTTTATGGTATCTTCTCCAAGCCTCCTTTTTCCCTTTCAACTTATTTTCAATGAACTCTTTAGCTGCTTTTCTAGTTTTAAAAGTAGTAACATTAATTACTACCGCTTCAGCCTCTAAGTCTCCTTTTCTATAAGTAGGTCTACAATGCCACTCTTTAACTGTATACATAATTTTATCTTTCCATTAATTACTTAAACTTCCAGTTTATTCTCCTTAAACTCTATGTTACCATCTTCAACAATGATATAATACTTAGGCATCATATCATTGAACCATACCTTATCCCTATTCACAGGAACCTTCATCTGAGTATGTCCTACTATCTGCCTATATCCATCAATGGGATATTGCAGAAGGGACATAGGTCTAAGCCAGATAGGACTCTGTGAAGGTGTATCTCCAAATGGATTGTACCCAGTAAGTTCATTGAAGTTGAACTTATTAAGAGGAACATTTTCCCAAGTAATATCCTGAGGATGCGCTAATTGGGCTACCTCTTTGAGCCAATATGAAGATACTCCTGCATGAGAGAAGATAATGTCATCATGAATATACACAGGTTTAAGCCAACCTTTATCCTTAGCTTCCTTAAGTACTTCTTCATAAATAAGTTGATTTTGCCATTTATAACCACTGCATCTTTCCTTGTTAAGATAGGAATGGTCATGATTTCCATAGAGAAGTTCTACCTTATCAGGGTGAGTAGCCTTTATTGCAAGTATCTTCTTGAAGTTAGTAACTTGCTCTTTTCCAGGAGTATTCCTATAATTGTCAAAGTAATCTCCAAGGAAGACTACTTTATCCCAATCCTCCTTGGAGACTACTTTCTCTCAACCATTGTGACCATGTATGTCACCTATAACCAATATTCTCATTCTCCTACTTCTATATTATCTCCATTTCATCTTCAACCCATACCTTAGAGAAATCCCCAGGAAGAGTTATCTGATTTCTTACAGCCTTTTTAAGGTCACATTCCTCATAATTATGAGGAACTTTAACCTTGACTGTACCATGATATGTTACACTTACACAAACTTCAACCTCTTCATCTGGGGGTTGATTCCAAGGTGCTCTAGAATCAAATTCTGCCCCTGCTGGGTATCCCCCATCACTGCTTATACCATAAATTCTACTCATACTAAATTCATAATTCAATATTTAAATTATATTCACGGATGAGTCTTCTTGCAATGACACACTCAAGTTTCTGAGGTACAGATATATGCCTTCCTCCCTCACTTACATAGATATGATGGTCCCCATTATGTCTACTGTAAGTATATCCATTCTTTCTAAGCATCCTTAGAAACTCTTTTGATGTCCACTGTTTCATGATTTCATCACTTGACTATCTCTATATTTTCTGAAATCAACTGTCTTAATTTTGGTTATAAGCCTTTCTCCATTCCTTCTCAGAAGTCCTGTAGTAGTCTTAAGAACAAGACCTTCAGCATCATAATCCTTATTCTCTGCAATAGTAGATTTGAAGCCTTTCTTGACATACTCAATTGCCTCAGGGATAGTCATATATCCTATAAGAGGAACTATTTTGATGTTGAGTTTATTTGCAATATCCTCAACAGCATCCCTTTGCAGCCACCATTTATCAACTTTAACATCAAAGAGGATAAAATCTACACCAGAACTTATGTAGTTACCTCCTTTTTGAATCTTAGCTCCATATCCTTCACCATAGAGGATAATTGATGTAGTACTTGTGATGTCAAATATCTCAAGCCAATTAACATTGTTAAACAATTCTCCAAGCCTTCTGTATAAATGTGCAGGTATAGTAGCCTCATCAGTTCTTCCTTTGAAATTAACATTTACCTCTCTCACTCCATCATCATGGACATTGAAGTCAAGTTCTATTCTGATGTTGGTTCCATCAATCTTCTCAGTACACTCCCATTTATTATCTTTGAGATACTCAAATTCTGGATAAGTGAACTGGTCAGGAATGATAATATTCTTATCATCCCTAAGAAATAGTGTCTGTATTTTCTGATATTTAGCCATTGTCTTTTCCCTCCATCTTCTCAAGAAGTTCTGCTGCCTTAGTATTATACCATGCAGCCTTTCTCAAATCTTCCTGAGCTTTACCTTTATTATTAAACCTAAACTGATATTTGAAAGCATTAAGCACACAGAAATGATATGTCCAGTCTATACCAAACAGTTTTTCCATAACATCAATACATTCCATGCCATTGACATTATAATGGTCCGGATGATTAACCATATCTTTCTTTACTTTTTCTTTCTGATTCAATAGATATTCTCTTGTTTCCATATTAAATCTGTCTTATTTCCATCCTATCTTTCAAGGCTTCCTTAAACCTTGCCCAATACATTGAACTGTTCCTCCAGTAGTAGCTATTGCCTTCAAGTCTTCCCAAAGTACTTACTACTCTCCATCTCATTCCATTATAAAAAGCAGTAACTGCCTGTTCCCTTGAGTTAAATATAAAACTTCCTGCATAAGATTTCCATACCTGACCGTCTATAAGAATAATCCAACCATGAAGAACTTCTTCTATTGGCTTTGTGTACTGGCAGATTATATTATTGATTATAGCATTACTCGTTTCATTCATCTTTTTTTTATAAAAAAGCCTTACTACTGCACTCCTATGGAATTACCCAATGGTCTGTTACCTGAAAGGTTCAGGGGCTCAGGTAAGGCTTAAAGGTACTACAGCCCCTTTTTCCCAAACATCCTAATGTATCCAATATGTGTTTACCTCCGCATCTGCCGGAAGTTTAAGCTTTCTACAGAAGTATCCTCCTGCTTTAGCCATACAGTCCTGCAATACTTTGGTCATTTCATCAGCAAGTTCCTCTGGAACCTCTATATTCCATTCATCATGTGCTGGAATACAGAGTTTGACTTTGAATACTAAGTCATGTTTAACAAGATAATCCCACAAGAAACATGAAGCTGTCTTGAACATGACAGCTCCTGTACCCTGACAAGGATAGTTGATTGCCTGCTTTTCAGAAGCAGCTTTTCTTTTGAAGAAATATTTGACAGGATGTACATAAGCATCTTCCAGAGTAACTACTGCTGTATAATGCTCTTCCTTCTGTCCTACCTTCTTTGTATAAGGATATTGCCCTGTAATCTGCCTTATATCAGTACATTCAGCAAACCTCTTATAGAGTTCCTGCTTCACTACTTTTGGCAGATTTTTGGTCTCTTTACCCTTACACAGTCTATAATCAGACCAAAAGTCTGATGTAAACTTGGATTTAAGTTTCATCAGAAGGTCATAGTCATAGATATATGCCTTATGTTGGCTTATTGAATTAAGAATGATAAAGCCATTTTCCATGACAAACTTTCTCTGTCTGTCCTGATATGCCTTCATACCCTTGAAACCTTTCATATAACTGTCATATATCTTCTGAGCTTCTTGTATAGGCAGACCTTTATTTGACCTGATAGTGTTGGCGTCTCCACCATAATTTATGGCAAACTCAACACCCTTTGCCTCACTTCTCCAATGCTTGAACTTGTGTTTGATTTCCTCAATAGGGCAATCTCCAATAATTTCTGGATATGCCATCTTTGCTACCAGAGAATGAATGTCTCCACAACCATTATTAAACAGGTTAAGCATAGCAGCATCATTGGTTATGTCTGCTATAATCCTTGACTCCTGTCCACTATAGTCACAGCTAATCCACTTCATTCCAGGACCAGATATAAAGCAGGCTCTGGTCTCAGGGTCAGCAGGGAAGTTCTGAAAATTCAGATACTCAAGTCCTGCCTTCTTATCCTTTCCTCCAGAACTCAATCTTCCTGTATCAGTTCCTAACTGATTGAAGTTGGTATGAAGCCTTCCACTAGTCTTATTAATCTGCCTGAGTACATTCTCTCCATAGGTAGAAGTGACCTTTGTGGCAGCCTTATACTGAAGATATAGATAAGCCAAAGTAGACCTCTCTTTCTGAGGTTCTATCACTTTTGACTCAATACTATCCTTCATTTCACCAGTCTCAGGGTCTTGAACCAACAGATTGAATCCAAGGAACTTGAAAAGTCTTATCACCTGCATAGGACTGTTCCAGTTTATATTGCACTGAACAGCATTGTCCCAACCAGAAAATAGGTCTCCTTGAGGGTCATCAATGACAAAATCTTCAGGAACCTTAACTCCTATAGGAACTTTATATGCTTCATAATAGCCTCTCTTTGCTCCTTTTATATCAGCCTCTGGTGCTCTTTCCCCTTCCATTTTAGACCTCATCTTATTAAGGTCATCTTCTGGGATACCTTCTATCTGAAGATAGTGATAGGAGTACTCTTCTCCTTTATAAGAACTTACTACCCACTTATTGAGAGCATCTTCAAACACTTGGACATTCATTCCGTCCAAGTCCATCTTTCTCCTCCATCTTTCTCTACTAAGAAGCACTCCACAATACTCAGTATAGGCAAGCCAAATGACAGACTTGTTCTCATAGACAAGAGCATTTGCCAGACCTTGTTTCTCAAGTTCTATAGCCTGTTTCTCCATAATCATAGGCAGCCACTTTACATCATTTGCAGCATAGTCAATGACTGCATCTGAAAGTCCTGCCCACATAATCTGACCTCTGACTGTCTTGTCAAGTTCAACCCCACAATATCTCTCTCCTGCTGCCTTAAGACTCATAGAATGAATACCAGCAGGATAACCCAACCACATGAGTTTCTCTGCAAGGAACCCATCATAGACATTCTTAAGCACTATTCTTTGATGGAACAGGAACTTCAAGTCAAACTTTATATTCCATCCAATGAACAGCCTATCAGATTCAAGATAACTTTTGTAGAGTTCAGGACTTACTGTGGTACAGTCTATGACTACTTGAAAGTCATAACAGCCCAACTGAAGCATAAGGAGTTGTTTTGTATATGGGTCAAAGCCCATAGTCTCAGTATCAAGACCCACAACAGAGATAGTTTCAAGCAACTGTAGAGATTCCTCAACACTTATCCTTTTATAAGTATCTGAGGGAGGCAATATCTGCTGTGATACAAGATAGATATTACTCATCTTTATACCTCCAGATGAAACCTGCACATGTTCTATTCTTACCTCTAAGGCACATATTTATGGCGTTCTGCTTTGCAAATGGTACATCTGAAGCAGATTCCCATTCTCTGATAAACTCACCCTCAAGGGTATATTGAAGGATAGGTTTTTTCCTTCCCTGAGAGATAGCTCTTGAATAGAGTAACCTTTGTTCATCACTAAGAGTGGAATGCCAATTCTTTGTCCAAACACTATTCTCTCTTTTTCTTTCATCAGAGAGGTGTTCCCCTTTATGGCTAAAATAGAAATCCCCTCCTTCAGTAAGGTTATATAGAACTATTCCATCCTTTTTATATTGATGGATATAGGATTTTTCCAAACTATTAAGCATTTCCACAAGGAACTTCTTATCTTTAGAGTGTATAATGGCTAACTCAGAATATTCAAAGTTTTCAATACCATATTTACACAAAGCCCTATGAAAAGCATAGCCAGTTTTCTTTCTGGCTCTTAGGTTGTGCTCATATCTCCTGATTTTAGGAGCTCTAATAGTCTGTCCTATGTAACATTTTCCTGAAGGAGAAGTGTAACAATAAATAATACCAGTGTAATCCATAAAAAATCTTTTCACGAAGATACTATAAAATAATGATAATTACAAGGAATTAAATACATTTGTTACCATGCACAAGATATATCATTTTGTATATGCAACTAAATCATCATAATCAAGTACATATCTGTACTTTCTAAGGAAGGTATTACCAAGAACACCATGCAATTGTAACCCTGTCTCTTCCTTTATATCTTCAAAGGTATCATGCAAGTCCAAAGGCATGAAATCCTCGATAAAGCTCTGTTTCTTATAGTTCAAAGGAACTCTAATCCAGCTGTTGTTACCTTCAACTGAACCATTTGCAGTAGCAACAGCAAAATTGTCACCTTCAACTTCTTCTACATCAGATAGAGAATCCTTAATAGTAGAGTCTATATGAGATATAGTACTCCCAGTATCAAGAATGAAGTTAAATTCTTTCTCTCCATTCTTAAGAGTAACTATAGGAACACCTTCCTCAGTTATAGTCTCCTTAAGAGGAAACCCTACCTTCTTAGATAGCCATAGGTTAAGTGCATCTCTACTGAATGCTGCCATTACTGCAACTAAGAAACAAATTATTAAAGTCAATACCATTTTTTTTTTCATTTTCTGTCCAACAATAGCACAGGTTATTTCTTTCCTGTGCTTTTTATTCCTTACCACTATTTAATGGTATTTTATATTTCCAAATAAAACCTCCTGCTGTTCTACAATGATAAGAATATCCTTTCTTAACTATAGTTTTATTATTACAACAATCTCTGATATGACTACTGGCTATACCAGTAAATTTACTGGCAGAGAGAACAGATGGAAATTCTTTAATCAATTTCCCTGTTAAAGAAAATTGTTGAATAATCTTAGGAGCATTAACACTGCCTTTTAGAGTTTTAGTAATGTTTTCTTTTATTCTCTTATTACCATAAGTTAAATTATAAGATTGAGTGCACCACTCCAAATTATTCACATTATTATTAAGAGGGTTTTCATCTTTATGATTAATTACAAGATAATTGTTTGGATTAGGAAGAAACACTTTTGCCACCAGTCTGTGAATTTCAACAGTCTTTTTAACACCATTATAACACAAGTTTACCTTATATCTCCCTTTACCATTAATACTCTTTCTTAAAATCTTGCCAGTCCTTTTACTTCTAATATTACCAAGAGAACTTACTTCATAAAAATCATCAAAATCTCTAAATTCTTCCATTATTTTATATTTTTAGTACCTGCTCCTATACCTCCTCTATTTAAGGAATTATTGAAATTAGATACAAATATAAAACTAATTTTTGAATTAAACAACCATTTTATCTTTTGCCAAGGAGTAGAAAATTGAGAAGGAACCACCTCAAATTGACAAATCCTGGTACCTTTTTTAAGATTAACATCTTCATATGCATATAAAGGCGCTCTCCATATATCATCTTCTCCTCTATAAGCATTATCTATATACCCCACTCCATTAGCAATGCCAATATGTTGCTTACTTGGATTGCTACTTCTACTATAAACTTTTGCAATCATTCCTTTTGGAAGTTGCATAGCTACCCCAAGACTTGCAACATATACTTCTCCTTTCTTAAGAGAAATATCTTCACCTAATTTAAGGTCTATAGCATCAGAAATTATACCATTAGCTCTTATAGGCTCACAACCTTTTTCTTTTACTAATATCTTTATTTTCATTTATAATGATTTAAAAAGTTCTTCATGAATATTGAACCTTGTTTCTACTTTCATAACACTACACAATAAAAGCCCCCATTTCTGAGGGCTTACTCTACTCTTCTCTTTTGTGAAATCCAATATGCCATTTACCGCACACAGGACACCTATAAGCTACATAATTCTCTAACTTTCTCTCTTCAATAAAGAGTTCAGCTGCTTGCATAGAGACGTAAGGAACTTTAGGCTTCCATCTGTGTTTCTTTCTTGTATAATGGCATCTTGGAAATGTCTTCTCCCCAATTACTTTTCTGAGGAATCTTTTTTCCAAAATTTGTACGTAATATCAATTAACAATGTTGAGTCCGTTTGAGTATGAAGAACTTGATAAAACACCTGATTGGTATGTGGATTATCTAAAGGTCCCATACTTTCTTTGTAAGAACCAAGTTTAAGATAATTTAAATACTTAGTTATCTCTTTGTCTTTAAGATAATCTAAACCAGAATACCAAGCAGTTTTTATCTTTGGATAGTTCTCTTTAGTCCATTTAATCAGTTGTTTAAGAGATTCAATATCTCTGTCTCCTCCCATAAAACATATACAGGTAACTCCATCATTCTTTTCTAAAAGTTCACGTACAGATGTTTTAGTTAAAGACTCTCCTACATCTTCTCTTAACCAAGGAGAATGGCATCCTTTACAAGTTCCTGGACAATTAGATATACTTATAGCAAGAGTTATCTCATCAGGAACTTCTGAAAATACTACTTTAGCATCTACATATTTCATATCTCAACCTTTTCACTATAAGTCCTTTTAGCTGCTTCAATCTGTCTATCCTTACCAAAGGACTTAATAGGTCTTAAATATCCAATAACCCTTGTGTATTGAGTAATGTTATGACTATGGCACTTAGGGCACTCTGTGATTGGGTGCTTAGTGATATATCCACAATCATCACATTTACTATTAGGGATATTAAATGTAAAGTAGTTAGTACCATTGGCTATTGCAAAGTCTATCAACTTGAGATACTGCTCCTTACTCAGATGGTCCTCAAGATTGATATGAGCTGCTGAACCACCATCAGTGAATTGATAAGTCTGCCTTCCATGAAGAATAAACTTGTCGAGTACTGAAGTATCATCATGGGCATCATAGAAATATGAGTTATACAGGTTCTCATCATCAGGAACCCAATACCCATCTTCCTTATCCCAATTATAGTTCTTACCACCAAGACCTTCAGCAGGTACTACCTCAGAATTAAACAAGAAAGGTCTCTTCTTATCATGAATAGAATGCTTCTTATTTTCCTCTTTGATAGTCCCAAGTATGAGTTGCAGAAACTCAATATACTCAGGATTATTACCTACTTCAAGACCCAAGAACCTTGCAGCCTCATTCAAGCCATTAATACCAATAGTGCTGTACAACTTGCTGATGTGAATATATCCACCATTTGAAGCTGCAAACATGCCTTTATCTTCAAGGTCATAGAGCATTGTCTTAAAAGCAATATGATACTTGTAGACTCTTTCAAGAATAACTTCAATATATCTTTTAACTACAGCTTTTACTTCTGGAATCTTCCATAATCTCGGAGCACTTTTATTATCTGCTTCTGAAAAGCAATCCTGCACAATCCTATTGATGTTCAAGGTAATCACATTACAGCTACCAGTCATAACACCAGTAAGACCTGATGTAGGATTGAAAGTATTCTCTGCAAGTTCATTTCTCAACCTACAGCATGAAGCCAAACTATCAGCACTATCTGATATATAGGTAAAGAAACTATGACCTTCTGCATACATTTCAGCAGTAAAGTCTTTGTAGTCCTTATCTATAATATCATTGGTCTTTGGGTCATACACCATAGCCATTGTCTCTACTGGGAAAGTAAGAATCTGTTTAGTTCTCAGTTTATTGAAGAACTTCATAAACAGCTTCTGAAGACAATCTATAGCTTCCCATTGAGGTTTAGTACCATCAGGATAGATGAACTCTCCAAACAGTGAATTAAAATATGTGTGGTCATAATAAGACACATTAGTAAATGGACTCTGATATGACCTATTACCAGCAGGCTGATTTACACCATAAATAAACTGCTTGAATGCCTTATATACAGCATCTCTAATAGTTCTTTGCTTATTACAAGCAGGAGAAGTAGTTACCTCATCTAACCTATTATACCAATCTTCTCCAAACTCTTTCACAATATAATAATTCAGTGCAATAAAGTATTCACCTACTGCAACTGCTCCCTTACATTGAGAAGAAAGAAGGAATATAAGATTGGTAATTTGTCCACTGAATGACTGTAAATCATTAGGTGCTGAAGGTGTGATACCATCAATATTACCTACTCCCTCCATCATAAGAGGATATAGACTTACTGCCATACAGTATTGCTTCAATACAGGGGTGGTAGCCTCATCATGGGTATAAATGATATGATGATTCAAATCCTCCTCATACTTCTTAGCCACCTCAGGAAACATCTCATTCAGTTTATCCTTCATCCTCTGTCTTTGAATGATTCTATTGGTGGTTTTATATACCTCTCCTTCAAGATTAGCCACATTCTTCATAGTTACATTTGCATTAGCATCTGTCTCTGATGAAGTAGCTGCATTATCATTAGACTGACTATACTTATTCATATAATCAATTCTCTCTCTAATGAATCTTGCCTGCTTATGTTTCTCTCTATATAGAATGAAAGATTTTGCTGCCTGAAAATATTTGTTGTCCATAAGGTATCTTTCAACCCTATTCTGTATCTCCTCTACTCCTACAGGATTAGGAAGATTGGCTTCAATTGTCTTGATAAAGGACTCTATAAGTCCTGGTGGCAGAGTCTGTCCTACTGACTCAAATGCAGCAGCAACTGCATTGACAATCTTCTCTTCATCAAATTCTGCAAGAGTGCCATCTCTCTTAACTACTTTATACTCATTCATTCTCTAGCCACTTGCTTATATTGTTGATTGAATTCATGTTAATATCTATTGGAACTTCATAGTCCTTGGTAAGGTAAGTATTAAGTTCTTTTGCTATACCTCTCCAGTTCCTGAGTTTATGCTCCCCAAGTTTAAGGTCAGTAATAGTCTGAGTCTGTGGAAATTCCCACACAAGAGGTTTTCTTGTCCTGTTACTTATGACAATAAACCTGTAATCTGCCAGTTTGAAGTCCTTGAAGTATTCATCTCCATCCATAGCCTGCCTGATAAGATACCAGTACAGTTGAGCTTGAATCCAATATCCCCATTCTATGAAGGACTTGCAGAATCTCCATTCAGGTTTGAAAGAAGTCTTAAGGTCACAAGGATATACTATCTTCTTCTCATGGTCTACTATAATAAGGTCAGCCATACATCTAAGGTTTATACCCTCATAACTTCCTTTGAACTTCAACTGATACAGTCTTTCAATATTCTTGTTGAAAGGATTGTCTGCTTCAAAATACCACTTGGTGCTTTCAGACTCTCTTAATGTCTCCACACAGTCCAAAGCATCCTGATACAATTTCTGTGATATTACTGTCTTTCCATCAGCAAGAGTAAGCAAATCATAATATTCTCTACCAGCTTCTCTTATTACTTTAATTCTGGTTTCTGCTTTCCAATTAGGCTGATAATTATTAGCCAATAGATACTCTAAAATAACAGCATCCATTATCTTATCCCAAGACTCCCCAGGTTTAGCAGCATGAAATATACTTTCAACAATTTCCCTCTGTTTATCTGGCAGTTCAGGGAAATCTGCTACAAAAAATCTATCTTCAAATTCCTTCTCAGTTCCTGTAAGTAGAGTATCAACTACACTACCAAAAAGAAGTGAAGGACTCTCTATCTTATCAAATAGATGAGCAAGATTGTCAAACCCCTCTCTATTGAATCTTGAAAGGGTTGAATAAGACAATGCTGAATCAGCTCTATATTGGTCTTCTGTTACATCCCATGATATATCTTTCAATGATTTCATTATTCTCCTTCCCAAAAATCTGTTTCAACTTCATCATCTTCAAGACCTAACAAAAGCAGATAGGCGTCTATCTCAGTTTTAAGAAGTCTCAGATTGTCTATCTGCTCCTCAAGGGATTCATCCTTCTTCTTAAGAAGTATCCTTATATCAGACTTGACTAAATCTCTGAGGGCTTCAAAATCCCTTTCCTTAATGAACTTATTTGCATAAGGAATGTCTTTCTCTGGTACATAGGAAAGCAACTGTTTGATTCTTTGGACTGGTGTACTCATCTTGAAAACTTCTTTATTTCTGCTATTATAAACTCCATATCTCTTTTGGTATGAACCTCTGCAAACACATAGTTGTTCTCTGAACTATCTATATGATTGATAAGCATCTTCCTTTTGAGAGGGTATCTGTCAGTAATAAAACCTTTTACTTCCACTATAAAGAACCAGTTTTTATCTGGAACCTTCACAATGAAGTCAGGTGTATAGGTAATAGCTCTAATCTTGTCTTCCCTGTACTTTGTGCCTTCATACCATCCCATAGGATAGAAGCCTTCTTGAAGGACTATAGGGTCTGGTTCATATTCAAACCAGAGCCCTGATTCCTTCAATAGTTCATACATCTTTGCTTCAGCTTTACTTCTGAACTTTATATTGTCCTTAAATACAGCTGTAGCATTGACTACTTTCTTATTCATTAGGCCACAGTTCCTTAATGGAAGGTCTCAGAATTTTAGTGGCAATCTTGATGTCATCAATGTTTCTGAATGCAGCAAAGTTTCTAAAGTTCTTGATTTTACCTTTAGGAACTTTACATACTCTTCCATTAGTCATGTCAATAGTGAAATACTCATCAACATCAGCATTGTTGATATGGTCAGGATATTTCCTATCTATCAGAACTGCAAGAGCTCTAAGCACAACTGAGAATCCTGCATAGTCAGGCATTGCAGCAAGGAACTCTTTTGCTGTATCCTTTGCATGAGGAGCACCCACAAGCCATGTACTTATGAGAGCAAGTACCTCATCAATGGTAGGAACCACAGGTATTGCTTCTTCCCTGTCAAGAAGCTTTTCTTCCTTGAGCATTCCCTTCATTACAAGTATTCTTGCCTCTGAAGAAGTGAGATGGTTACTCCTGAATACAAAGGTTGTCTCTACTTCCTCATTCTTGAGAATAGCAGTAATACTAAGAGGTTCTCCAAGAGAAACCTTCTTTCCGTCTTTAGTTATAAATTTATCTCCCATAATATAAATAAAATGTTAAATCCAACGTATCTTCTCCTTACCTTTCTTTGCAAGAATTTCATTTATTGCATTGAAGATAAGAGGAAATTTTTCTCCAGTTCTTGCACTATATGCAGGGTGAGGTACCTCAAGAACAGTACTCTCCTTGTTGATATAAGGTCTAAATGTGTCTGCTAGTGAACCAAACAGAACAAATAGTATATCTGGATTGTACACAGATAGATTCCTCAAAAGTTTTGATATGAAAGGTCTCCATATCATAACATGAGAACCTACCTTGTTCATCTCTACAGTAAGTGCAGAGTTAATCATAAGTATCCCCTGTTCTGCCCAGGATATTAATGAAGGGTCAAAGTTAGAATCTTTTTCTGAAATATGCAAGTCTTCAAACAAAGAATTTTTGATGACCTTCAATGAAGGGGATAGTTGTTCAGACAAAGTTTCTGACTTATTTGCAAACAGTATACCTGTTGCAACACCCTTCTGAGGATATGGGTCTTGCCCAAGAAATACTACCTTGCAGTTATCAGGACTACAGTATGAGAATGCCTTGAAAATGTCATTCTTATCAGGACAAAAAGGTTTTCCAAATTTCATGACTTTAGACCAAGGAATAGCCCCACTGTCTGCTGATACTATACTGTCCCAAGTCATAGGCATTCTATTATTTCCTGCATAATATCCTCTCTTGACAAGAACTCCTGCATATCTTCCTTGAAGGTCTGAGGACTACCTACTTTTGCAGGTCTTTTAATCCACTCTGAAAGGTCTTCAATGATAACCTTAGGAGTTATAGGTTTGTCTAATACTACACCTCTTATATTTGCAAAACTCATTGATACAAGTGAAGGTATAACCTTAGAGATTATATTCTTCTTGAGCATATCATCCTTAAGAAGCACCTGAGGAGACACTCTCACATTAAGGGCAGAAATGGTTGTCTTCATTCTTGTTAGTCTGTGAGGAACAGTTATAGGAGTCATACCTGTAACTGTAACAGTATACAGGACAAGAGGTTTCATATGTTGGTCAAATATCATCCCATTTCCTCCATAATAAACCTCTCCTTTTCCTGTTGTAACCTTAGAGAGTCTTCCTCCACCTACTGAAGTGTCTCCGAAGAAATATTTTAGGATAGCATAAGAAGTATTCTTTATGACAGTATCATCATAGTATAGGGGCATAGCAATCTGCTTCCACTTTATCTTTGGCTGTGCCAAGATAGTCTCAAGATAAGGAAGCATAGCCATAGGTACTTCAAATGAACCAGTATGATTCATATCTGTACATATGTATCCATTCAGTATATCATGCTTTTCAAGACAGGAGGAATTTGTAGCAAACGTACCTGTATCTACATATATGGTATTGAATGGACGAGTAATGAGGTTATCATAAGCTGTTGTAGTCATAATCAAGCCTCCGTAGTAAACATCATCAAAGAAGCATCATATGATGTAAGGAACGGAAGACTCCTATCTATCATAGGCTTTTCATCACCCTCAAGGTCATTGGCACAGAAGTTTACAAAGAGGTTAGTCATGATAGAGCCAATCATATTAGCCATGAAAGTTGTCTGCTTATAACTACAGAGTGTGGCATCAGCCTCATTATCTGAGAACAGCCAATCTCTCTCATACCTCTCCATATTATAACTGTCATCACCCTGTATACATAGAACCTGAAACTCCTCTGCTGCAAGCCTTCCATCTATGAACAGGCAGTGCTTTCTTAGTCCTTCAGGTATGCTCATCACATGGTGTTTCCATACACTGTAGAATATCCTTCTGGCAGCCATACTGTCAAATCCACAAATCATGATGTTAGTAGAAGGGGAACCTGCTGTGAACCTTTCATTGAGAGAGGTTATGGAATAATAACTACTGTAATTATGCATCATGTCAGTCATAGCTTGAGCCTTAGTCTTGTTGAGGTCAAGAACACTATAGAACTGTCCTGACATATTTGCCGATTCTACAGTATCATCATCATAAATTCTTATGTGACTAGGCTTCATTCTTGAAAGAAGAAAAGCCACATAAGAACCTATACCACCCAAACCTGCAAGAGTGATTGTTTTCTCCTGCACTTTATTATACCATACTGCCCCACTGAACCTTGAAGTACTTGCGTCAATGGTAATAGTCTCAGAGTTGGCAGAAATCCTATCATGAGACTGCTCAGGAACAGTAGTTTCACTACTTATACTTGGGTACTCTGGGTATGCAGCCTGCTCTTCTATCTCTTCAGAAGTATTCTCTTCAGAAATATTCTCCTCAGAGACAGCAGTCTCAGTATGCTCATCATCGAGCTGGTCTATAAGACCACTAATTGCTTCAGCCAGTCTAACTGACGTATCCTGTGTATCTTGTGTCATGCTATTTCCTCCTCAAGTTTAAACTTGATAGCATCAAGTATCTTGTTGTCAGGTAATTGCTCACACATACTAAGCAATTTAGCTGCTATAGCCTTGGCTATCATATCAGAATCCTCATTTTCAACTTCCTTCCAGTCAGTATACCATGTAAGAACCTCTATATAACAGTCAAGCCAGTTCTCAAGGTTCTGAGGGTCAGGGAACCTTCTGAGGAAAGCCTTCTCCATTACAGATGAACACCACTTCTCTATATCAAACTTGTCACTATAACCAGCTGTGATAGAGCCAGTTACTAACTGTACAAGCAGTCTCTGAGCCAACTCTTGAGGGACTTCAATATTGACCCAACTCCCATCTGTTCTTGAAGAAGGTATTTCTTCAGCAGGGAATAATGTTGGCTGTACTGATGTTCTCTGTGAGGGGAACTTCCAAGTAGATGACACTTCCTCTTCTCTTTTAAAGAGTGTGTTTTCCTCCTTAGTATAAGAAGGGAAGTTAGCTCTTCTTACAGTAGTTTTCTCTGCTTCTATCTCTTTGATTCTCTGAACAACTTCATCCCTGATAGACGTATCTTCCTGTACATTTATCTCAAGAGGAAATGCCTCAAGATATTCATTTATAGTAGATTCCACTTCCTCAGACTTACTTTCTCCACCAAAGGTAGGATAGGTTATCTTAGAGGTCTGAAGACTCACCCTTCTGGTAATCTTGGCAGTATATACACCAGCATTATTCACTATAAGTGAGAGGAAATGAGGCATATCCATACCTTCCTCTACAAGAGTGTTTCTATCTGTTCCACTGAAGAATGTTGCCATTTGGTTATGTGAGTGGATAAGTCCTGTGTAACAGTCAAGCAAGTCATTCATTGCCTGATAGGTAACAATGTCAGCACTATGGTCAAACTCTGTATAAGTAGCAGAACCTATGTCAGATACATAAATATCCTTACAGGTAATAACCAAAGAATTATCCTCAAAAGAACCCTCTACTGTGTAGAACAGTGTTCCAGACCATTCTTGGGTAGGAAAATGATAACACCATTCTCTTATCTTTCTCTGAACTAAATCAGGTATTATGAGTTTATACGTAGAACGTCTGTCTATCAAGCTCAGACTCTTCTTCTCCTTCCTTTCTTCCATATCTTAAATTTACAACTTTACAAATAGCTGATACTATATCCCTTATAACATGTTCTTGCAATAGGGTAGCTGAATGCTGTTCAGAGGTAGAAATCTCACTTATGTGTAATCTAATCTCTCTTTCTTTGAATTTACATACAAGTTTACCCTCATAGTCCCTATAATTATTGGGATTTCTAGTAGTCCTGATAGTATAGATTTTACCATCAGCTACCTTATACTCTCTAAGGATATCCATATCCTTCAAATACTGAAAATTATACAACCTCCTGTATGGATTGTCTTCAAGATTGAACCATTCTATGAACTTATTACTAATCAAGATGGCAGCATCATAATAAGACATTCCAAGACAGTATGTTCCATTTGAGTATTCCATAGGAAGAGAGACATTCTTAAGCAGGTATCTTGTGAAATCTGGTATGATTCCAAGGTCTACACCCCTAAATTCATATGGAGGTCTTGCTACCTTTCCATAAAATCCTCTGGCTACATAAAAGAACTTCTGTGTCACATCATAAGACAGGTTGGCACCTATATTTTCAAGTCTTCTATACGGAACCCCTGCAAGTGACTCTACTTGAGTAAAATCTTCAAGTTCACTACAGAATAACTGCCATATATCTTCATCAAACTCCCTGTTAAGACCTCCAATAGTAGCATTAATAGGCCCATCTCCAGTACAAGGTGTAAGGAATTCTGTGAAGTTATGAGTATTTATTCCAGGAATATGGGAATGCATGTATCCAGCCATCATATGCTCTACTGGATAAGTAGCTCTATTAAGATAGAACTTTCCTATAAGTTGTCCCTCTGTATTAATCTTCACTTTAGCATAAAGGTCCTGTATATCTACAGACTTATTATGCTCATTAGTGACTTTCACTTGAGGAAACCATACAAGTATGAATATACCATCTAGACGTGTTATAGCATCTATATTATTTCCCCCTAATGATTTATTTTTACAGAACCCCTCCTTAGAACAGAACCCTTGCATATCCACCTTATCTTCTCCAAAGTAATCACTGAATATTTCAAGAATTCTTCTTGGCTTCTCCATCAGGCTGTCATACAGATTTTCCCATTCTTTTTTCTGTTCATCTGTCATATCCATCCCTATAAAAAAGGGGGATAAGGGAGAGGAGATTCATCCTAACCCTTATCCCTCGTTATTAGAAGTTAAACTGTTCAGCAAGTTCCTCATAGGACTGCTCCCTTTCTACAAGAAGAGCAGGCTGACCATTGGCAACACCCCAGATATTATCAGCATCATGCTGCATGAGAACTCCCTTAGATACCATCTCATCAAGAAGGTTTCTAAGATTAGACATCATTTCTTTTCCTGATGCTGGCATAGTGTGAGCATCTGCTTTAACTGTTTTCTCCTTTGCTATAGGAGCAGGAGTCTTCTTGGATACATTTTCACCAGCTCTCTCCTTCTTCTCTATATAGGAGATAAGGACAGCAGTTGAACACTGGGTGAAGTTCTTTCCCTCATGTTCCTGAATCTTTCCCTGAAGACCAAGCTTCTTAACTTTTGCATAAGCTTCCTTTCTGTCCATAACACCAGACCTGATTTTCTTCTGAGGTGCAGTGACCATGAACACAAGGTCATTAGTTACCTGACCCTTCCAAGGAATGTTAGAAGGAAGGATAGACTCATCAGATGCAAGGATGGTCTTTGAAGCAGCCTCCTTGAATACACAATCTGAATCATACCTTACCTGTCTTTCTCTCAGTTCATTCTTAAGCTCACCAAGGGTGGTAGCATTTGACTCAAACACAACTTTGCTCTGTATGCTCTCTACAAGCACAGTAACTTTTCTACTCATTGTTTTCTTTTTTTTAGTTTACTAACTCATATATGACCTCTCTCAGAACTTCTCTTCCATGATTTTTTACTAAGTCTGAAGGGTCCTTGCTCTCCCACTTCTCAGGTATTTCAATCTGAGTAACATTGAATCTCTCAGCAATCATCTTACCATACATCCTTCCATGGTTCTCTTCACTTTGAAAGTCATCATCATAAAGTACATAAACCTTATTATATCTGTCTTTCAACTGTTGGACTACATGCTCCTTTGGTATATAACCTTCCCCCTGCAAGCTAAGGGCAGGAATACCTGTATTAGACCATATAGCAAGGGCATCTTTTCTTGATGAAGTGATAATCAGTTTATCACCTTTCTCTGGAATCTTGGTCCATAAGTCCCATACAGAAGAGTCATGTTTAGACATCCACTTATACTCTTTTGAGTAAGGCTGGTAAATCTTGAATGAGACTATACCATCTTTCCTTTCTACATAGACATAAGCATACTTTTCTGCTGGAATAGGATAAGAGTGTCCATTCTTGGTAATGATAATATGAGATATGGGATATATTTCTCCAAATTTAAGCCAAGGAAGTGATACTCCATAGGAATCCCAATAGGCAATATCATAGTCCCTCCATTCCCTAACTCTAACTTCAATTTTGCCTGCTGACTTCCTATACACCTTTGCTCCACGCTTTCTTATGAGGGCTGGAACAGGCATATCTTTAAGGATTCTTTCATATACCTTGTCTTTGGAGACATTCCACATTTTGGCAAGAAGGTCATACAGACTTCCTTTTTCTCCACTTCCAAAATCTTTGAACCACAGACTATTAGTCCTGTTGTTTATGAACAACCCCAATGAAGGGTTATTGTCCTGTCTGAGTGGAGAATTAATTACTTCAGGAACACAGGTAATACCTAAATACTTGTGTGCAATATCAAAGTCTGAATATAGGTCATTGACCTTCTCAATAGAAGTACTGTCTGAACCTCTTGCTACCATATGGATATATTATTTATAGTTTGTTCTTTATTTGCTTCCCCAAGGATTAGCTGGAGCATCTGTGAAATCAGGCATATCACCAGGGACTGCTGCATTGCTCAGGTCAGTTGCACCCACCTGATAAACCTTAAGGTCACATACCTCAAACTCAGTTGTAGGATATGCACCTGCATTCTTCCTTTCCTGTACATCCTTATCAAGTCTTGAATAGTCAGTTACTCCATTTTTGAGGAACATCTCAGTATACACAGCCTGGAACTGCTTGTTGTCATCAGTTGTCCTTACTCCAAAGAGAAGTTTAACCTTATTCTGAGGCTGATAAGTAAGGATTTCATTCAACTCTGAATAGTTACCCTTGAAATAGTTGGAAATCTCATCCAATCTTACTTCTGCCTCCTCTGGCTTGTCAATGAGAACCCACTGCTTATTGACATACTTCATTACATTAGGAATGTTGAGATATGCCCTTATGAAGTTAGTGAGCTGCTCCTCTCCCCAGAAGCATGGTCTATAGTCCTTGTCAAGGTTTGCAGGACCATTGGAATATACAGGAATCTCCTTCTTCTCAAACTGCTCTTTGGTTACCCATGCAGTTCTACCATACTTGTCAATCACCTGAATCTTATCTCCAGCATTGTTGGTTCTATACTGGTTTCTGAGGAAGAATGACACTCTGGTAAGAGCATCAATAGGATTTCCCTGAGAGTCTTTGCACTTGGTACCATCTATCTTGAGGATAAAGTCAAGTCTCACCTGTGCTACTTTCTTCTTGTCCTCTCCAACCTCAGCCTCACCTACATATACTGGGTCATTCTCAAGGGTATTACCATAGAGTTCCTCCAGTTTCTTCTTGTCTGGATTCACTGCAAGTACAAATACTGGTGCTACACCAATGTACCTCTTGACTTCTCCTCCCTCAGAGGATATTTTACCCTTTGCTACTGCAAAAAACAGTTTATTAGTTCTACTCATTTGTTCTGTTTGTTTTAGTTGATTTACTATTAAAGTTCTGGGTTCTCATCTACAGATGCTGCTGTATCCCAGCCTTCATCAGTAGTTTCTTCCCCTTCTGTCCTTGAGAAACCAGTTCTCAAAGGAGCCTCCTCTGCATCATTAATAGTTCCTACAGGAACTTCTGGCATATTCTCAGTCTGTGAAGCTATCTCATCAGCCTCTCCTGAAAGAATCTGCTCAGAAGAATAACCATGTTTGGTTATGATAGGAGCCTCCCAGAGGTCAATCTCACTCTGAAGAGCACTGACTTCATTGTCAATGGCATCCCTCTTGGCAATAAGTTTAGCCATTTTAGCCCTCTTGGGCTTAATAATCTGTGCTGTCTTCTTGACAGCGGCCAATTCATACCTACTTAATTCCATTTTGTATCTATTTTTTAGTTGTTACTTCCAAAGTAATACTCCTTCATGGCATCCACAACATACCCAAGGTCATTAGGTATATACAATGGAAACATTCCCACAGGAGATTTTGCTGGATATTGTCCATCATCATTGGTTACAAACTCTCTGATGGACTTCTTTTCTTTCTCATCGTATGAGGCTTTTCCATAAAGGACTACCTCAAACTTACCCTCAGGAGTGATGTACTGGTCAACCATGTTTCCAGTACTCTTATATCTGTAAGACAGACTATCTCCATTCTTATCTTTGTACTCCTCATAATGAGCAAGACAAATCATGTTCTTATCTTCAGGAATCTTGTTGATTGCATCAAAGATAAGTCCCATACCATAGCCAATCTGCTTTGGGGTATCCCATCCTCCCTTGAGAGCATTCTTCATATAGAAGTCCTGAGATATGTAGTTCATATCATCAAGAACTACGTTCTCATAAGGGGAATCAGCAAGCAGTTCAATTACTGCTGCAATGGTCTTTGCATCATTAGAGATAAGTCTGTTCCCAGATGCTATCTCAGCAGGGAAAGTCTTGTCTGTTGGCTGACTCTTAACCTTGGCAATCTTATACTGAGAAGCAGCACCTCTAAAAGGAAGAGGTTTATTCACACAGCTAATCAGATAAGTCTTGGCTGGGTCAAGCCCTTTAAGTCCCAATTCAGGAATAGCACCAATTGAGGTACTCTTCCCAAATCCACTTTTTGCAAGCACTAATGCTTTCATCTACACTTATTTCTTAAAAATTTTTCTCAAATACATAAAGAATGACTTTGCACTCTTATTACCTCTTTTATTTTGCAACCACGAATACCATTTAGATATATTAGTTGTATCATTAGGAAGAGGAAGCTCCTTCCAATCACATACAGCACCATTAAAATATAGTGCTATAAGTCCTCCCTGCTGTCCTCCTCTATTTATTAAGACTTCTGCAAATCTGACATTATCTTTTAAGATGGAAATATTATACCCCTTATAATCTGGGAGTTCATGTTTATAAGGAGAAAATAATCCTATACATATATTACAATCCCTACTAGGATATTTTGAATCTGAAAGATTTGCTACAGTAGGTCTAATTTTATTCTCTTTAAAGGCATCTAAGGATTCTCCAGCAAAAGCCTGCTGCTGAATAACTACTGGACTATATCCATATCTATTTCTCAAAAGTACACAATACTCACTTAATTTATCTATTGACTGTTTTAAAGTAAGTCCTCTTTCGGTACTTATAAGAGATACATGGTCATAGATTATAATTTTATACTCATCTATATCATCAGGCTCATAAAAATCGAATTTATCTACCTCTTTTTCTATTCCTAGTTCATCTTTTACTTTTACCTTCTTATAATGAACAGTTCCATGTTCTTCAGCATATTCCTTACACTCTTTATATACTCCAGTGGGATTTCCTGAGGTACTAAATATAATGGAGTTTTCAAAGAATTCAAGTATCTTCTTAAAATCTTCTTTCTCCATAAAATCTAGAACTTCTTTAGGAAGGGGCTTATCATTTCTAGAACTCATTAAATCTTCTGGAGATATTTCTAATTCTCCTTTAGACATCTCATAAATAAGGTGAGACATGAATCTTCTCATAACATCCTCTGGAGTTTCCTCCAAAGCATAGTAGAATATCTTAAGTCTTACTTTATCAGGATTATGATAAGCAAATAATAAAGGAGTATAAAGGAAAGTGAAAGAAGCAAATTGAGTTTTAGATGCTTTAGTAGAAGCAGTAACTACGTAATATTTACCTTGTTCTACTCCTAAAAAATCAGTTCTAAATCTAACAAAAGGAGAAGGAATACTGTTAATACCTCCGTTAAGAATTTTTTGCCTTCTTTTAACTAAGGATTCTTTAACTCTTTCTTGTAATGTACTCATCTTAATTCTGCACTCCAATCATTGTCCAATGTATTATTTTCCTGTTCAGCATTCTCTATAAAAGTAAGTAAATCAGATGTTGATTCTACTTCTCCAGCTTTATTTACTTTTTCAGCCCATATAAAGTATTTGAGTACTCTCATATAAGAATAATTTCCGTTAAAAGATTTTATATATCTTTCAGCTGCGGATAATATCTGTTCATCAGTATACTCTCCATACTTTTTGAAGAAAACTTTAAGCCGTTTAACTATCAAAGAAGTTCCTTCTGCCCAATATTGAGTAGTACCAGGTTTTTTACCTTTTGGGAAAAGCTCTTTTAATTTAATTGCCAATTCCTCGATGTTTCTAGATTCCTTATTATCAGAATCCATAGAGTCTAAATTAACATCTTCAAGTAAACCTTTAGCTTTATCCATTAAAGCATATTTCTTTTCAGTTAAGAAAGATTGGCCAGTTGCAGATGTAATATATCCCTTTTTTATTAGATTATTGATAATCTGGGAATGATTTACTCCATTAAGTATTTCGAGCAAAACCAATATTTCTCCAATACAGGTGCCATGTCTAATCATGGCATTTGTTTCAATTGTTATTTTCATATTTCTTGTATATAATTTTTATCTATACCTTCAAGTGCTTTCTGGAGATACTCTTCATCTCTTGTCCCTCTATAATAAAGGATATACTGAACTGGGTCAGTAGCTCTAAGGCTACGCCCAAACTTCTGTATAAACCCCCTCTCCTCTCCATCAAGCTGCACAATGATACCTGCCTGTATATTGGTCAAGTTCTGACCTTCCTGAAGCATTCCTACTGCAAAGATTGAGTTGGTCTTTCCTGAGTTGAATGTAGAGATAATCTCCCTTACACCCTTCTTCTTTGAGTGAATACAGTTTTCTCCTCCAAGGAACTCAGCCTGTGTAATAGAAGAACAGAAACAGATGAACCTCTTACCTTCCTCATTGAGTTTGATACAAAGTTCTTCTGCTTCTCTTGTCTTGAGTTCACCAAGGAATCTCTTTCTCTTGGTTCCCCATTGAAGCCACATATTCTTAAGCCTTATGTTGCCCTGATTCCTGAAGTATTGTCTCCTCCAGTAATCAAACTGCTCATTTATATACTCATACTTTTCTTTCTGAGTACATGAAAACCTAAGAACATATCCTAAGTATGCTTTTCTGTTCCTCATATACTTCCACCTGTTACTCCAAAGGTCATTTATAACTCCCTTATCTCCAGACTTGGCAGTTCTTAAGTCCATTTCAATAGTCTCAGTTCTGTCAAATCTTTTGAGTTCAAGAGGAATACAGACTATCTTTGGTTCAGGAAGAAAGCCTTTATCAATGGCATCCTGCAAAGTTATCTTGCTCACTTTGAATCTTCCAAAACATCTGGTGAGAGCTTCAAGGACATCTTCCTTGAGAGTTGCAGATAGGGCAAGCACTCTTGGTGAGTTAAGACTTTGCAGAATGTCCTTCCTTATATCAGACTGAAGGTGATGAGCCTCATCAAACACAATAAGGTCCCACTTTGTACCTCTCCAGTTCTTGAGAGAAGCATAACAGATAATCTGAACATGAGGCATTATCCAGTCATATACTAGAGGGTTAAGTCCTTTTCTGAACTCTTCTTTCCAGTTATCCTTGTGAGCATCTTCTGCTACTACAATGAGGACCCTGAACTCTTCTCCATACTGGTTAAACAAATCCATTACAGCATTTACTGCCACTCGAGATTTACCTACTCCAGTAGCCCATTGTAAAGCCAGATTACCCCTTTCATTGAGGTAATCTGACATTTCATTCTGCAGCCTGCTTTTCTGTTCAGTTAATTCTTGTGTCATACAATTTAAAGTTTGAATCAGGATTGTCTGAGGTATAGATGTTCTGTAGAACAAGAAACTCTTTAAGAACCTTTGACATACTATTTATAAAGAAAGAGCAGTCTCCTTTAGGGAAACATACACCAGCTTCAGAATAGTCTACATCAGTATGAGTAACTACAAGATTCATCTTGAGGTTATATCTCTTCTGCATGTTGTCAAGGCAGTGCCTCTGTACAGCATATCTATAAGGGTCTGGATAATACCTTGCAGTAAGAAACTCTCCCTGATGTTCATTGAAGACATTAGTCTCCAACTTATCAGCAGGCACTTCCTTCTCTCTCCCCTCAAACCACTGTCTCTCAAGTAGTCCCATCTCTCCGTGTCTTGTAAGATAAGTCCTTGTTATAAGATATACTTCAGCATCCTTAAGATACTCTTCAGGAATACCATTGAGTCCTACTTTAGTTGAAGTTACATAAGGGTAGAATCCATGTTCAGAATCTAACAGAAGTCCTTGAGTTCCCTCAAAGATAAGAACATCAAAATCTTCTATACTGTACTTAAAGAAGTCCTCATATAGGTTCAACCCTGCTTCTGTCCAGTCCTTGACAACCTTTTTATCAGCAGTTATTCCCTTTTCAGCATAGAATTCCCTTATCTGAGTCAACCTACTTCCAATAGAAGCCCTTAAATAAAGGTCTGCCGCTCCTGCATATGCATATTCCCGAGAGGCTTTCTGTCTCAAAACAGCAGACATTACTCCCTTTCCACAAGTTCTATTAGGATGGTCTTTAGACCACTCAAGTTGGTCTGCTACATCATAAGGAGTTATCAGAGGAATCTCCCCACCTATATAGATAGGAGGTACCTTCACTCCTTTCTCCTCTAATGATTTCTTCTCATTCCATATACATAGAGGGTCAATAAGACCTCCTACATACATTGTAGGAACTCCAAGAAGAACACCAGAGCCATAGGAAGAACATACATGTGTAATACCATTATGTCTTACAGTATGTCCTGCCTGAGGACCTCCTGAAAAACGTACTACACAAGGTTTCTTACCTTCTTCCAAGGCTTTCTTGCAGAGCCATTGAACTGTGTTACCTTTACCTTCATCTCCAAAGAGAAGACCCAATACAATTTTTATTTCCATAGTTTTAATTCATTATGAAATTTATTAAAAGAGCACCCTCTTAAAGAAGGTGCTCATTGTGTTCTGTTACTGCTGTTTCTCCAGAAGACTTCTGTCTGTTGTAGGACTCAAGTACTGAGACAAGATTAGTGATGGTAGATGGAGCACTCAAGCCTGAAAGAAGCATTCCAAAAACAGGAAATGCTATTACAAGCCATAGTGCAAATAAGATTACTTTCTTTGTTCTTACTTTCATTAATCTTCAAGGATTGAATAGGTGTAACTTGTGCCTCTCCTATCATCACATATCCTCTGAAGATGAACCTCAAGTCTCTGTTTCTTGGTCATAAGTTTCCAATTACCTTTGAACCAATAAGGTTGTTCAGGAGACGTCATATAGTCATAGGCATCCTGTGTGAGTTTAATAGTCTGCTGGCAAGATACTTCCTCAAAATCAGAAATATTCGTATGACCTTTCCTGATTGGCTTGAATGCATCTTTACCATGATATTTTGAGTCCAAATCCCTTTTGGTTATGGACCAATTGACCCTCTTTTTCCCAATGAGTCTCAGGGTTCCTCCCTCTATACCTTGTATAGAGAGAAGAATTTTTGATTGATTGTTCATTAACTATCTAAAGTTTTAGCTTTTGTACTTGCTTGTCTTGATTTCACTCTTGCAGGCTTTCTTTTCTGAAGGTCATCATACATGAGTTTGGCTATATTGTCAAGATTCATATGAATCTGCTCATATACATCCATCTTATGTCTACGTCCATTCTCTCTTGGGGGCCATGAAGAAAGTATTACTTCATACTCACATCTTGCCCAGAACTGATACTTTGATTCAGCATCAATGAACTCCTTCAGCTTTTCCAGAGTGAGGTCTTTCAATGTTATCTGCCTTTTCTTTCTCTTCTCTTCAAGTCTTCTGTACAGATAAGGCATTATATCATAATGCTCTACTCTGTCAGTAGAAAAGTCCCAAGTTATGACTCTATACTCTATCATAATATAAGGTTTTAATGATTTACAAATAAAAAGGACACCTCATTCTGAAGTGTCCTGAGAACTTAGCCAGTATCCTTATTACTGCCTTGTTCTATAGTGGGGAAGGTTTGACTCGAACAAACAATTTTTAGCTTTGGAAACTAATGCATTAACCTGAAGTAACTCTCAATAACACTATCTCTTCAGAAGTAAAAGCTCAAGAGTTTTTTTTTATTATGCTACTTCCCCATTTATTAGTGGAGGTGACAGGACTCGCAAGTATTTTGATTATTAACTTGATTATTCCACAAAATTTTCTTATCTTTGTATATTAAATAAATTAAACCATGTTAAAATACAAGGAAAATAGAAAATTAGTCACATTCATATGTGATAATTGTGGTTGTGAAGCAACAAAACCAGAATCAGAGTATAAAAGAAATTTAAGATTAGGAAGACATAACTTTTGTTCCAGAAAATGTTCAGTATTATATGCTAATAAGTATAATCTTAATCACTCTTCAGATTGGAGAAATAGTGAAGAAGGAAAAAGACATATAGCATCATATTCTGGAAACAGAAGAACTGACAATACTCCATTTAATTACACTTTAAGAAATGCAAGAAAAAGATATAGAGATTTTAATCTTACTGCTGAATATCTCAAAGATGTATGGGACAATCAGCAAGGAAAATGTCCGTATACTGGAATTTCTCTTATCTTACCAACATTCAAACATAATAAGGATATTCCTATTGCAAGCAGAGCTTCATTAGATAGAATAGACTCTACTAAAGGATATATCATTGGAAATGTACAGTTTGTGTCTACCCCAATAAATTATCTTAAAAATACAATGACTGATTTAGAAACTAAACAATATCTTAAATTAATATCTCAATACACCTCTAATTTTCATTAGAGTTTGGACTATATCTTCACCAGTTCTTGGTGCTGCTTACTATAGGCTCACCTTAGTGTCCTTAGTCTCTGAACCTTCCTCTGTCTTCCCAGAGGCTTGGCTGCTGATTACCATATATTTCTACTTAGGCTTCCAGCAATTCAAGCAGAGTTTATCTGTATATTCCTATACAGAGGGTCCGAGTAGTTGAACCTGTGTCTTACAAACCTTCCATAATACCTTTATTTATATGCTTAGGATAGTATTTCAATTACTGCTGAAATACTCCAAAAGTCAGGTGGTAACATCCACCCATCATCCACCAAGTACTTGTTTAAGGCACAAATACTAAAGCCAATTGTTAGGCAGCAATAGCATAAGCTGAAATTGCTGGTGCCTGCATAGCAGATTTAATGTAATCTACAAGGCTTCTAACTGACTTTCTAACTTTGTTAGCATTTATTGGTTTGTGCTTTTTTAAAGTAGGCTGCACATCTACTGCATAAGGTACTACCAAATAGAGTGTAATCAAAACCAAAACACCCCCATATATTCAGAAAGTTCTCAATACTGGACAAATGATTTCAGCATCATTTTTCTCTGTGTTGATAGTTCTCATATGTTCAACAGAAGATATAACATAGTATCCTCTATATTTTTCACTTGTAACTATGATATCAGCATCTTCAGGAAACTTCTTAAGCTCCTCAATGAGTTCTTTTACTAACATATTAAATTTATTTAAAAATAAATAGCCATAGATGTTGCATCTTTTAATGCCGTTTTAAAATTATCGCGTACACTAGAAAGACTACTTATCTTTCCTTTTGTGCTCTGAAAATAGACAAAAAATTCAAACTTAAGTTCATCCGTTGGTTCTATAGAGATTATAATATTTTTATCTAAAAGCATATCCAGAGCTTCTGCATATGTAGGGATTCTAAATCTCTCACAAGTTTCCCATATTGGATTATCTTCATCTACAGTAAAGAAAGATGGTTTTCCATCATAACTTCCTATACCATATTTGTACAGAGGAAACCCAACATCCAGCATTTTTCTGGCTAAATCTTCTGGGATATAGCTATTATAAATTGATTTCATACTTATTCCTTTACTGATTCAACTTTAATTCTTTAATTAAATCTTTATACCTATTGTATGTTTCAGTAATAACTTTTTCTCCAATTGGATTTTCTCTTTTTGAATCTCTCTCAATACATTCTTCTAATGATGCATCAAAGAAGTCTTTAAATTCAAGAATGTATTGTTTTTCTGAAAAAGCAATAGAACAATCATGATTAAAATCGTGAATCCGGGATTGAATATACTTCCAATGCTTTGGATTAAGATTCATATTATCTATGACAATATCATATCCCAAAAGCATTGCATTATCAATGGCGTCCTTCATTATTCTATGAATAAGTTCTTCCCGTTTAGGTATCCAATAAGGCCCCAACATTCTACGGAAATCATCATTATTCCAACGAACTCTATGTTCTGGGTCTTCTTCTACCTATTTCTTGGCCCAGGTAGATTTACCCGAGCCTTGAATCCCCCTTGTTAAAATTATTTTCGGCATAAAAATTTAATTATTAAATATCCGTTATATCAATGTATGGGGCATTTTCTGCTAATTCTCTTGTCAAGTTGTTAAAGACCCTCATACATTCATCCCATGAACTATATATCTTTGAGTGATATATATTATTTCCACCATCATGAAGGTAAATAGCCCACCTATACGTATCTGCTTCTCTAACGTGAATATTTGTAATTTTATCTAAATTGACTATACCCTTGTCACTATATTTTAACCACGCCATGATTTATTCCTCCATTGCTTTTCTGAAATTCTCGACACCTATAGGTCTCCCAAACTTATCAAAAACCACGCTGTCGCCAATCCAATCTAACGCCTTGTCAAGCATCCATCTTGCACCTGCAATATGAGAATGAAAGGCAACATCGTGTTTACCATAATTGCTTATATCGTTAGACGGGAAAGACTTTTCCGCGTATTCACTTGCTTTTTCTCCTATTGTCATGACTTACTCCTCCCATTGGATTTTAATAGTTGCTACATATGTTTTATCTTCATTTACATTCTGTTTGGCTTCTTCTTCAGACCCAAAAATAAGCCCACAAGCCATTACTGGCTGATTGTATATATTTACCCATCCTGTTCTCTTTTTTGGAGCAAAGAACAAATCACTTTTCTCTATTTCTAGTGCATACTTCTCACCATCTGTTGTGAATGAACATATTATTTCCTCTCCATTATCACTAATGAGTGCCACAATAGGCCATCTGCCTACTTTGTCAGTGCAAATGATTCTTGCACTTCTGCCGTCTCTCGTGATAATAGGTCTGGTTGGATTCTTGAGATACTTTGACAAACTGAATTGTTCCATAACTTATTCCTCCTATTTAATCTTACATGTATTTAATATGAAGCAATCAACATACACACACAAAACACAAACCACACTACAAGGATGCCAAACATAATATATGTAGGAATAAGTATTTTACACCAACTCCAGTCAATGACATTCTTTATCTTAAGAACAACAAATAAAATTTGTATGAAAAAATACATAAGCATCAACATATCTATTCCTCCATTGCTTTTCTGAATTTAATTTCAAATTCATCAAATGAGGATGTTACCATCTCTTCCTTGTGTTCCTTAAACCATTCAAGAGCTTTTTCTATCATCAACCTTTCTCCTGCTTCAAAACCACTTTTCCAAAGATTAAAATCTCGCCTTTGTCTCTTAGCTATTTCAGCTTTACTTGGGCCTGGGGCCATTATAACTGAACTCATAATTTATTCCCTCATCATTAGTTATTTTATTTATATTATTATTTAAGCAGTAACAATTTTACTACCTACTTGCAAAAGAAGTTTCTCCTGCTCTATCCATTTCTTCTTGATACCTTCTACTATAAAATTCCTCTCTTTCCTTTTCAGCTGCCCTTTCTTCTTCAAGAGTTCTTTGATGTTCTATAACAAGTTCACCCTTAAAATTTCGAGTAATAAGGTTGGAATATACCTTCGTGTTTTTTGGATACTTTGCTAATGCAGAAATTAGCTCTTCTACTGTTGTTATCATATTGTTATATTATTAAAGTTTCTATTAAAAAACTTCCCTGCTTGGAATTGAACCAAGGACCTTGAGATTATAAGTCTGAAGTAACTGTAAATATCACCACAATTAGGGAACATTCTTCACAGTTTTACACATGCTCTACCAACTGAGCTACAGGGAAGTTTAGATTGAAAGACACTATGTAACAATCTTTAGAGTTCTGTTAAAAATAGCCATGAAAACTGAAGTAACTCTAAATGTCAACAATAGTGCCTTATATAAGATATCATAAGAAAATTTAGACAGAGATGCTGTTATATGAGAGTTAAGAATTGCAAGTCTTAATGAAGTAACTCTGTCTGTCACTATATAATATCTTTGTTTAGTACCAGAAATGAGACTTGAACTCACACGGGCATTGCTGCCCAAGGGATTTTAAGTCCCTCGTGTCTACCAATTCCACCATTCTGGCATTTATTATTAACCTTTTTTCCAGTGTTGGTTAATAATACTAATAGTGTAGCTCCATTTTAACCAAGAAAGTGAAACTCGCCATAGGTACCAATACTTATGTTGTATTTCTATAGATGGTAATATATAAACCCATCCATATTGGTAAACATCTTCCTTTTCTATTATGTATTTTCCAATTTTCATACAGTTTGTGTTTTGTTTGGGTATAATCTTATTCTGACTGCTCTTAGCATTTTAAGTTATATTTTAATTTCTTTTGTGATAATTTGGTCTACATCAATTTGGTCTACATCTTCATCCGTTACCTCATATATATAAACTTCAATGCTTTCAATTTCATTAACTTTATGCCACGGAGAATCATTTAACTTATTCAGTAAAATACTATCTTTATTTTCAATAGTATGTACTAAATTATTAAATTTTTCAATTACTTCTTCTTTATTTGATGTATCATATTCTCCAATGATTTCTTTAACATCATCATCTGTGAAATTAATTCCGTAATCATTGTAATTTACACATAATTCTATTGTATATTCCATATAATATTATTTTATGAAGTTTATAAAAAGTAGGGAGTAAGGGACTTGAACCCCTAGTCTTGAGTGTATAAGACTCCTGCTTTCACCAATTAAGCTAACTCCCTATTAAAGAGGCAGACTTGCTGCCTCTTTCACTATATTTCTATAGTGGTCTCAAAGTCCTCCCAGTGTTCTTTTTCACTAGCATCTATCATCTCATCATCAATGTCACTCCAGAACTGTCCACCTTCAGGAGTACTCATCCAATGGAAGCTGTCATTAACTGTGTTATTTGACTCTGTACCAAGAAAATAGGAGAGTATCCTAGCTGGAGAGTTCTCTGCTGCTATACAGTTATCTACAAACTGAGACAGCCAAGGCTGCTTCAATATCCACTCAGATGCTTTTGGATTGACAACTATTTCCATAATATGTCCTCCTATTTGCCTCTAAGAATCTGCTTGATTCCTTCAGCCATTATATTCTGCATACTCTGATAGAACTCCTTCTCAGGAGTCATGCTCATATCCTTCTTTCTTGAGAGGTTTACCTGTCTGTCATAAGCCTTGACAGCATTCTTGAGAATCTCATCAGTTACAAGATTGTCTTCTGCAAAGATAAGTTTACTCTTGATAGATTCAACTATCTCTGCCATGAATGCAGGTGCTATCTCCATCTCCTCTATGAGGTCAAGGGACTCTTTAAGGTCACCAACCTTATATCCATCTTTGAAGGACTCTTTGATGAACCTCAATGCTGTCTCCTTATCAAGGCAGTCCATAGTAATTACTGAACCAATTCTCTTTCCTCTGAGGAATGTAGGTTCAATAAGTTCTATGTGATTGGTAGTGAACAAAGTAATGACATTCATATCTTTGGTATCACCACCATCAAGAGTGTTCAAGATATCCTGAAGAGATGCATCTCTTTCTCCTCTTGTAACCTGGTCAATGTCCTCTACAAAGACTATCACTCCATTGCATGACCTGTCTATGATTTTCACCATCCTCAAGGTTTCTGCAAGAAGAGAAGGGTCTTTAAGATATACGAAAGTCCAGTTGTTCTTGGTAGCCTCTCTTGCAAGTTTGAATGCAAGAAGAGTCTTTCCAGTACCATACTTACCTTCAAACAGACATCCATACTTAAGAGGAATGCCTGCCTTGAGACATTTCTCAGGATACAGGATTCTTGACCTCAAAGGCTGAAGGTCAAACTCTGTCTGTTTTGACAAGACCATCAACTGACTATCTATATGGTTGAGATTAAGTCTCTTAGGCTCTCTGTCTTGCTCTGTTATTTCAAGAGCCTGATTCTTGTAGATAGAGTTTGTAGCAAGGAGTTCCCTTGTCCTGTCCACAATATCATCAATCATAGACTGATACTTGGACTTGCACACTCCTGTTATAACCAGTTCTGAACTACTATTAGAGTAGTTCAACTCTATATAGGAATCACCACCAAGTTCAGGCAATGAAATCCTACCGAAAGGTACTTTTGTTCTTGAGCCATCAGCAAGGATAACATCAAAAGTATTGATATTACCAGAGCCTGAAGGACCTGTATCTTTCTCAGCCCTTACTGAGCCAAATATCTCTTCAACAGCCTTGTTGAACTGGAATGCACCGTCAGTCTTCCAACATTTGATGTTGTAATTGAGAGATACATCCTGCTCAGACATTTCTATCTCATTCTTGATGAATGCAAGAACTTCTGCATACTTCATGTCTGACTTACAGGCTGTGATGATACGCTCTTTCTGCTGCTGTTCAAAGAAATTTACTTTCTTCTTGAGCACATCCTTTGTGCTCTGGATAATTGTTTGTTCCATTGTTTTTTTTTTAATAAATACTTGTCAATATGTTCTTGGCATTTTCTATAGTTGTTGTCAAGCACCCAAACTCTATAATTTCACCACTTTTCCTTATGACCAGATTCTTCTGAGGTATGTTATATCTGTCCATGTCACCATAGACAGCCTCCTTAAGAAGGTCATAAGGAACAGCAGTGTTCTTACAGAATAGGATTCTTTTCTCAGGGACATAAATTACATCATATCCCTGAATGTTTCCTACTGTTTGTCTCATTCATCAAAAGTATTTTCAATACCTTCATATGCTGCTATAAATGTCAGGAAATGCTCTGAGAAGCCACTTATTTCAGCATCCCAAGCACCTTTATAATTCACACCATGTCTTTCAGATGATACATCACAGATGTAGTTGTGTTTTCCAAAAGGCTTTGGAACTCTCTTAGCAGGATAGTCACAGTCCTGTGAGTCTGAGAATACAATTATTCTATCAAACTCTCCAGTAAACTGTTCTCTTGACCACTCAAGACACTGTCTTGTGAAGATTCCTCCACCTCCAACCCTGCTCTTTGCTTCATCTATCTGCTTGAGAAGGTTGAATCCCTTTGAAGGGTATTTGATTACTTCTGATTTATGCTCTTTGGCATAGTCATCACCAGCAGTTACTACCAACTCAAAGTCTTCACACTGGTTTGCAGCAAGCATAGCCATAGCCTTTGCAGCATCAAACCTTGTGAATTTGGACTTGCTTGAGATTGTAGCCCACTCCATAGAACCAGAAGCATCAAGTATGAACAGAGTCCTACCAGGGACTTTAGGAAGATTAGACCATGAAGCTATCATAGCATCTTCTATATCCCTCTCAAACTCAGGATTCATTCTGGCTGCCTGCAAGAAATTCATAGGCAATAGCATTGAAGCCTTAAGGTTTTCAAAGCCATATTTTATCACTTTCTTGTCTACATCTGCATCCCTCATGTTTCTCAGGTTTCTAAGGAATGCAAGACCTCCAATCTTATTCTCACTGATGAGTTTGGTCCATGTTTCCTTCTTGTCTTTTCCTGCTGAAAGCATGGTCTCCCAAGTTTCAGGTACAGGAAGAGTCCTTGAAGCAATCATCTTGAAGAGTTCTGCCTCCTTTTCATCCTGAGGTCTTGGATGAACAAGAAACATTACATCTCTGAGTTTTATTGCAGCATCTCTGTCATACTTAGCAAACTTATAGGCATTGAAGTTATGAAATGCTGTTGCAAGTCCTTTCTTTGCCTGATTAGCCAGTGGTTTCTTTCCTCCTTTCCAATATATAGAAAGGAAGTCAGTCAGCATATCTGCTCTTGTTATAATCTTTGGCAACAAGTCTCTTACAAATAGCCTGTGTTCAGGGTACTTGCACATTTCAGATGCCAGAAACAAAGGTGTGTGCCTGAGTTTCTGTAGAGTTCTTGCTGCCAAAGCAACAGTATACACATCTTCTGCACTACATAGAGGTACGAGCCTTTCAATTTCTTCAGCAATCTTTTTACCATCACAATAGGCAACATCTTCCCAAAGAAGATTAGCCAAGGTGAGTCTTCTAAGAAGAGCAATGTTTGACTGCTTAGCAGCAAGAGCACCACTACCTCCAGCAAGTCTTTCATCTGTAAATTTAGATGTTGGCTTGATATTTGGATTCAATTTAGACATAGTAAACTAATGTTTTAATTGTTTAATAAAGGTAAATAAAATAATTGGTATTACCAAATAATTTTACATACCAAACCTTAAATTCCCATTGTTCCCACCAATAAGTTTTTTCTTACCACAATTCAGACATTCACATACTCTGTATCCATTTATTTCAGAGAGTCCAACTGTAAGTAAGGCATTGAAGAATCTTGTAATTCCTGCTCTTTCTCCAAAGTTATTGGTGGTATAAATCTCATGGGCTGTGATTTTGTCACAAATGGGACAGTACGTTTGTATAACTCTGGACATTTCTTGATAGTTCTAATAGTGTCTATACCTACTTTAAGTTCTACTTTGTATTTGCCTCTGTCATAATCTATAATAGCCTTGTTCATGCTTGTCTCTATGCTTGCATAAGAAACAAGTATACATAGACCAAGTGTGGCTATAATGAGAAGCCAACTTATGACTTTCAGTGCTTTGTCTGTTTTTTTTTCTCAAAAGGTGGGAGACATACTTTACAGACTATACCAAATCCCATCCACAGCAATATACTGAATATAAATTGTCCGTAGTCCATTATAATCTCACTTTATAGTAGTTAAGTCTTGCCTGTAGTGAGTCAATACTATGATTAGTAAGTATATGGGTGTATATAGTTTTTAACTTACTTTCATAATATTTATCAGTAGCATACCTATTTCCATTTATATCTGTAAAGGAGTCAAATAAGTCTTCTATTGTTCCGCTATTAAGATAATTGGAGTTCAATAAATATAGATATGGTTCAACAGAATCATTTGGGTTTTTGTACTTGAATTTAATATCTTCAAGATTATAATTGTCATAAGCACCTACATTCCAGATGCTGTTTGTCCTATAAGCTAATCCTGTTGTACCAAATTTACTTTCCAATTCTCCTTGAGCCAATACAAAAGAAATAGGTATTTTATACTTTTCACATTTTTCTACAAGAATCAAAGCTCTAAGATTTGAATTAGGAGCTATTGAATCTATGTAGTTTTGTGTAGCATCTACAAGGTCTGATTTCACACCTTGATATTTTACATGCAATTCTTTCATATATTCAGTTGCAGTATCATATTCTCCATTCTCACTTTTAGGGAAAGCCCAAGTAAAAGCAAAAATAGCTGTGATAGCCACTATTGAAATACAGATAGAATTTAATGTAATTCTAAATCTTTCTGTAGTCATGGTTTTTGATTTTTGTTAAACATACTGAGAATAGCATTCCGCAGTTTTACATACCAAGGTTTATGAGCCTCTGTATAATTCTTGTATGCCCTCTCTTCAAGAATATCTCTTGCTAATAGGTCTATGTCAGTAGATTTTCTATAGTATCTTCTTGCAACAGCCATTCTGGAAATACCCAGTGTATTTGCTACAGTCTGAAAAGCTACAGCTTTTTTATTATGACTTTTGACCAATGCCTCAGCAATAAGTCTATCTTCTTTTATTGTCCACCTCATAATTGTTTATCCTTTCTTTGTTTTTGCGCTTTGAGTCTTGCTCTTAAACCTTCATTCTCTGCTATTGGCTTATAAGCAAGATTCATAAAATAATGAAGTAGTGAGAGTACACATACTATGCAGAACCAAGTAAACAGAAAATCATATACTATATTTCCTGATATTGGCATAAGATGGAATCTCAGACCTTTTGTGGTGAACATAATCACCAGCACCACATAATGACCTAGACAATAAGGACAATGAATAAGCTCTTCTATCTTTCCACCTATATGGTCTTCTATAAGATTTCTGAGCCATTCAAATATACTTGTAACACTTATTGTATAGGATATACTGGCTGCACACAATGCTACAGCCAGTATATAAGTCCAATCACCATTCATAGTAATTATTAGGATTGTGGTCTTCTACAGAGCCTATGTACATCTCCTTATATATTGTCCCTGCTACATCTTCCAGTTCCTCCATCTTGTCATAGCTATCTATGACGTCACCATCTTTTACATCCTCATAGTCTTCAGGGACTATTGCATGGTAAAGATCTCTATGAACAGAACCACATGCACACTTTGATATATAGATGAAGTTTATGACTTTCTTTCCAGTCTTATGAGGTATTTCCTGAGATTTTATGTTCTCAAACATCTCCTTGAGATTCTCCTCTTCCTGAGGTTCTTCTCTCTTTATGAATAATTGTCCTATTCCCATGTTCTTATTATCTTAGTTAAGATAGATTCAGATAGTTCTCCATTTACTTCTCTGATGATAGAGTAAGAAGCCTTGTCTACAATGCCCTTTATAAGAGCACCAGACAATCTTCTATTAAATTTGGTGTAGGCTTCCTTAGATATTTTCTTAGCCAGCTTATCAACACTTCCAGATACAGGTTTGCCCTTAAGATATATCTTGAAGATGTCTTCTGCATCCTCAACTGTAGGTCTTGAAATTTCAAGTCTAAGGTCAATTCTTCCTGGTCTGATGATTGCTGGGTCAAGAGCATCCTTGAAGTTGGTAGCAAGGATTATGAAAGTAGAATTACCTTCAAATCCATCAAGTTCACTCAAGAATGTAGGAACAATGGTGAGGTCTACATCTGATGACCTTCTACTGCCTCTTGCATTAAGCACAGCTTCTGCTTCATCAATAAATATGACTGACCTCTGTTTCCTTACTCTGTAGTTCTGTCTTGCCCTTGAGAACATACTCTTGATATTATTCTCAGTTACACCAACATATGGACTAAGCATTTCTCCACCCTTCAAATAAATAAAAGAGTCTGGATTTAACTCAGTGCCATCAAGGAATGCTGATGCAATAGCCTTGGCTACCATAGTTTTACCACATCCTGGAGGACCATAAAGAAGAACTCCTCTTGATGGTTCAAGACCCATTCTCTTGAGATAATCAGGATGTTTTATAGGCAATTCTATAGCATCCCTTATCTGTGAGATTTGACTCTTAAGGCCTCCAATCTGTTCCCATTTAATACGGTCAAACTCTACAGGCTTGACAGGTTTCTCAAGTTGTTCTGGAAGAATACATATAATCATATTCTTGTTTACCATTACCTTGTCTCCTATCTTTGGATTGTCAGTAATTTTAGGTGATTTTGGTATGATTACCTCATTACCATTTACCATAACTCGATAAAGTCCATTGTACTGAGAGATGACAACACTTTCCATGAATGGGCCGTCCATTACCTTCTCAAGTAGTTCTTCATACTTCGAGATTTTATCTCTCAAAGCATCAATTTCTTCCTGATAACTCATTTCAGCACCTCCTTGTTAAATGTTGATACTACTGTGAAGGACTTTTCTCCTTGAGAAATTCCTTCTTTTTTTTTCTTGTTACACATTTTTTTTTTTGTGTTAAAATAGTGACTCCACTGGGACTTGAACCCAGATAACCTACCTTAAAAGGGTAGTGCATTAACCAATTATGCTATGGAGTCTTCCAGACTACTTGTCCTTGTCAGTGTCACTCTTTGGACCACTAGTAACCACCATATCGAGCATCAGTACAGTAGTCAGCATACTCCTAAGAGCAGGAGTTCTTTTTAGGGCTGATACAAATGCTGAAATGAGATTCTGGTTCTCTCCAATCATTGCACATGTTGATGATTTTTCATCTGTTGCAATGATTATACATCCTCTACGTTCTTTGTCTTCAGAAGCCCATTCAACTACCTTTGCGCAGACCTCTATTCTCTTCTGTTCACCTTTTGTTGGTGTTCTCTTGTCTCCCACGACTATTTCTCCTCTTCTTTTGAGTTGTTTAACATGTCCAAGAGTCCTCCGAGGGGTCCCATCAGACTATGAGTTACCAACTCCCTGATGCTCTCATTGCTCTTCAACACAGTTCCAAGAGATACTGCTATAAGACTTCCTGGGCCGACCACACAGCATGAAGATTTGCCTGCATCTTTCTTGTCATTCCTGTCACCAAGGATGACTACTGCACATCTGTTGTCTGAATCCTGCTCATACCAAGAGATGACGAGTTCATTGATTTTCTCCTTCTGTTCATCAACAGAGAGAGACTTGAAATCTTTTTCTTTCATTTGTTTTCTTTTTTAAGATTAGTACTAATATATTAAAGAAATGTATTTTATTTAAAAAGGGCTATGCAATAGTTTGTGGAGTGTGATTGCCCAAAATTTATGAAGTAACTCCACTATTCAGCAATAGCCCTTTGTTTTCCAGTTAATTTTGCAGCTTCAGCATTTCATATGCCTTTCTAACGTCTTGCTGCTTCTGGAAATATACTATTCCCGGGTACATCACTCTTTCATGTGTACCTATGCAATAGTCATTATCCAGCTTGATGCTGTTAGGAAGGTCATAAGAGTGGTGAGTCTTTGCCAAGAAATACTTGGTCTTGTTCATATCTGACTCCCATGTACCATTGAAATACTTGGCTATGAGAGCCAGCTTCATATGAAGAGTGAGTTCACTACCTATTTCTACCCCTATTTCCTTGGAGAGTTTCATAGTGCTTGCAGCAGTTTCACCAGCCAGTTTCATGTTCAGGTGAAGGCTTGTTATTCCAAGAGATTCAAGAACCTCCTTGAGGCTCTGTGGTTCACTCAGTTCCTTTTCAGTATATGCCTGAAGGGCCAGCTTACGCAGAGTCTGGTCTTTGCCATTATACCAATTTCTTGCCTCTTCAAGAGAGACTTTGATGTTTCTTTTTTCCATGTTATTGTTTGTTTGGTTGTTGATTTTTGATGGTCTATCTATCTGAGTATCCTCAGGTAACAGTTCTTTGAGTATATATCCATTGTAGACATTCTTTACAGGATAATCAAAGACTCTGACTACCTTCATAGGAGCATCTCCATAGTTTGGATTTCTCAGTATATCTCCTTCTCTTACATAGAACATTTTTGGAATTTTGAATGTGTATTCCTTTGTTCTTGAAGAACTGCTTTCAGGAAATACAATTGTACATAATCTCATCATATTACATTTGTTTATAAGTCTTCTCCGTTAGGTCTGTTATTGAGATTATCGTAGTAAATAGCAATAGAATACTCTGCAAAAGACCTATAAATCATAAACCACACCATTCCCTGTGTGATGTTCTCCTTTAGATAAAATACAGCTTCATATCTTTTATCATGCACGTTCATTTCATAAGAAATATCTTCATCCTCTGAAATACGTTCATTTTCTTCAGAGGCAACATATTTATTATTAGTATTAAACTGCTGGAGAAAATTATTATATGAAACGCGGATATTTGCTGTACTTAATGTAGTTAAAGTCTTGACTGCTATCCTGTCCACTTTATTTTTATTAGTAGATATAAATACATCAGAATTGCAACCATTGAATTGTCCAGTAAGACAATCATTGACTGAGTCATACTTAAATCCCTTTTCCTTTAGTTTTTGGATTACCTGTGTTTTATTCCCATCCACAGGAATACCCATAAATTTAAGGACATTAGAATTTGTCTGGGCTGAAATAGCTATACCTGCAAATAATGCAAGTATTATAATTATCAATCTTTTCATATTATTGTTGATTAAATTGTTGCTGTTAAAAAATGAAAAGAGACTACGCAATAGTTTATAGAGTTTATAGACAATGGCGCAATAATGTATAACTAAATAATTATTTGAAGTAACTCTATAATTCAGCAGTAGTCTCTTATTATTTATTCGTGATATCCACAGTTTGGACAGTAGCACCCGTCATACATACTGTCACAATTAGGACATCTGTATTCTGGTTCCCAATCTAACCCTTCTGATGTTATCTCTTCAGAAGGGTTATCTAAAAGTTCTATATTATTCATGGTCTACTCTTTTAGTAAGACACATAAAGTTGTAGAGTTTTCCTCTTCTAAGAGTATATTTTGGCTCTTGAGGAAATTCCACAGAGTACTTTACTTCCTCTGTTGGAATGGATTTCTTTTCAAACTGTCTCATCTAAATCTTTTGGATTAATCTTTATAATTTTTATCAAATTCTCTTTAGAGATGACATCTTTGCAGAGGAGTATAAGACTGAATCCCACTCCATATATTATCAAGAGAGGAATTATGTTGTAGCTATCAGCTGTTATTAAGAATCTGTCTCTTATACACATCTCCGAGCCCACGAGACGCTACGCTATCTCG
>ERZ1026872.42-NODE-42-length-67470-cov-25.818631_pt1 | contig 67470 bp, 78 predicted proteins | sample MGYA00380166_ERZ1026872 | MGnify/ENA primary metagenome ERZ1026872 (study PRJEB33269, sample SAMEA4719802) | human gut metagenome | biome: human-associated habitat; feature: organic feature; material: feces | place: Cameroon | collected 2013-10 ... | reverse complement strand
GTCGGTAATACAGAACTTTCTTATGTCGTTCCTGATCGGCCTGTTTGCCCCGGTATTTTCCCAGCGTATGTGCCCGTTCAATTCCCTGCTTTTGCCGATGGCGGCGGCTCAGCCAGTCCTTATGCGACATCGCGGCCAACAGGTCGATAAGCATATTATTGATGGCGGTTATATCAGGAAAATAAACCGGATACCGGCTTCCGGTAAGTTTCGTCGGTTGAGACCAGCTAAAGTCGAAAGGTCAAAAAATAGCCTTAACGTACAATAATTTTTGATATCCAAACTGACCTCGTAGACATCCATCTTTACATCAGTAAAAATAAGTATGCACTTACTTATGGTGGGCATGGATGCCCGTCTTTTCAAGGAGAGAATATGTGGTACAGGGAAGGTACTATCACATTTACACAGGGAAGTGACGCACTTTCTGGCACTGGCACGTACTGGAATGTGACCGCCAACGGTGTTCTGCCGGGTATGATCGTCATCGGCCCTGACAACAAATTGTACGAAATTAAGCGCGTAATTAACGACACAAGTCTGATTCTCGCAGAGCCGTACACTGGTGAGACCCAGACGGAAGTTCCGTGCCGCATCATCACAACCTATGAGGGCGACTTAACGCAGTTCAGCGCACGCTTTACCGCGCTCATGACCCGAATGTCAGCCGACTCGAAAACGATGCGCAGCTGGTTGACGGCAGTTGATGAGGTAACGCTTGAGCGTGAAGACGGTACGGAAGTGACCGTGAAGTCGCTTACGCAGATCGTCGATGAACACAACGCAAACCAGAAATGGTATACGGATAACGCTGATGTCATCAACACTGCAGGCGACAAAGCTCGTGAGGCCGCTGCGAGTGCGGCAGATGCGGCACACAGTTCTTCGGAAGCAAGGGAAAAAGCAGATGAAGCCGCTCAAAGTTCAGTTTCAGCATCTGAATATAAAACTGCGGCAGAGCTAAGTGCCGCTGCATCAAAAGCATCGGAGCACAGTGCGGCAGAAAGTGCAGCTTCATCGAAGGCAAGTGCCTTTGCGGCTAAAACATCTGAAGCTAATTCTGCTGCGTCAGAGACCAATGCGGCTGAGAGCAAGGTTGCTGCGGCATTGAGTGCATCTTCTTCGGCAAATAGCGCCTCAGAAGCATTGCAATACGCTGAGTCAGCCAAGACCTCTAAAGAGGCCTCAGCCGCTTCTGAAACAGCGGCAGCCAATAGTGAATCCGCTGCCAGAGCATCAAAAGATACTGCTGTAGCGGCTGCGGCAGAGGCATCAACTAATGCAACATCTGCAAATCTCTCCAGGCAGGATGTTGATACCAGCAAGGCCGAAGTATTGAGAATGAAAAATGAGGTCTTCGCTGCCAGAGACTCAACGATTCAGTATAGCGAAGAGGCTAAAACTGCGGCTGATTCAGCGGCAAGAGAAGCAGCCACGAACACCTCAGAACAGATCATGTCGGCGGTTCAATCCGAGGTTGAGAAGGTAAACAGTGCGAGCACAAGTGCTCAAAAATTTGCAGATGACGCCAAGCGATTTAGAGATGAAGCTCAAGAGATTGCTGAAGGTAGCAAGGTAAACGACGCGACAACCTCACAGAAAGGGGTTGTTCAGTTGAGTAGTGCAACTGATAGCGAGAGCGAAACTCTTGCCTCTACACCAAAAGCTGTGAAAACAGTCATGGATGCCGTTGTTCTAAAGGCTCCTATAGATAGCCCCGCGCTATCTGGCGTACCAACAGCTCCAACTCCGGCAATTACTGCTGCTGGACAAGAGATCGCAACAGCCGGGTTTGTGGCTTCAAAAGTAGCACAACTTGTTGGCTCATCTCCTGAAGCACTAGACACCCTAGCTGAGTTAGCTAATGCATTAAACAATGATCCGAACTTTGCAACTACGATGCTCAATGCGTTAGCGGGTAAACAGCCGCTTAACGAGACGTTGACTAATCTGAGCGGGAAAGATGTAACGGGCCTTCTCCAATATCTTGGTTTAGTAGAAACGATAAAACTTGCTGCCGAGGCGCTGCCGATAACAGGAGGTAATTTACAGGGACAAATTTCCTTTTCATTATCGCAATCCAGGAATGACGCTAACCACTTAATATACAGCAATGATGATAGCGGAATACTGGCTTGCGGATATGGTTATTATCGGGACAGATTTGATATTCATTTTTATGATGAAAAAGGTGCGTGGATATCAAATCCAGTATCTATTTTGCCAAATGGGAATTGTAACCTTGGAAATATTTTCGATAATGGGAAGAGAGTTTATTCACCAAATAATCCCCCCCCTGACTCTTACCCTGTAGGTGCGCCAATTCCATGGCCTTCAGACACGCCGCCTGCTAACCATGCGATTATGCAGGGACAGCCATTTGATAAGTCTGCCTATCCACTACTGGCTGTAGCGTATCCGTCCGGGATCATCCCTGATATGCGTGGTCAAACGATTAAAGGTAAGCCTGATGGGCGTGCAGTATTGTCACAAGAGCTTGATGGTATTAAGTCACACGACCACGGCGCAACGGTCGCAGCTACCGACCTTGGAAACCGGGACACCACCGGATTTGATTACGGAAACAAAGAAACAACAGGTTTTGATTACGGAACAAAAACAACTGATGTTCAGGGCGCTCACGCGCACAATTATACATTCCTTGCATGGCAAGCAGGTTGGGGATTTCCAGCTGGTAACCAAAACATGGGGGCTGTCACGCAAACGACCACCACCGACGGCGCTCATGCACACAGCGTTTATATAGGTGCTCATAGTCATATTGTTGGAATTGGAGCACATGCCCACTCTGTCTATATCGGTGCGCACAGTCACGATGTGACCATTTCTCCGTCAGGGCATGCGGAAAACACCGTAAAAAACATTGCATTTAACTTTATCGTGAGACTTGCATAATGACTTTTAAAATGACGAACACCAATCGAACTATTACTATTTACAATCTGTCATCTTCCACGAATGAATTTATTGGTAAAGGTGATGGATATATTCCGGCAAATACAGGTTTGCCTGCATACAGTACTGATATTGCGCCGCCAACTGCGAGAGATGGATTTGTCGCTGTATTTAATTTTGAGTCAGAAAAATGGTCACTAGTTGAAGACCATCGCGGGAAAGTTGTGTATGACATCCATACGGGGGAATCCACCACAATTAACCAGTTAGGTAAGTTACCTGAGGATGTTGTTTCCATTGCTCCTGAAGGCCATTTTGTTAAGTGGGATGGAGAAAAATGGGTGCATGATGCAGATGCAGAAAAAACAGCGCAGATTACGCAGGCGACACAACAAAAAGAAAACCTTCTGGCTCTGGCTGCATCAAAAATCGCCCCCTTACAGGACGCAGTTGATCTCGAAATTGCAACAGAAGCGGAAGCGACACTTTTATTTGCGTGGAAAAAATACCGCGTTTTACTTAACCGCATAAATCCATATGATGCACCTGATATTAGCTGGCCTGAGAAGCCTGTTATTCAGCAGTAATCTGCACTAGTTCGTTAGGCCATTAGATACACATAATGGCCTAACAAAACGCCATTTTGAGATTGAATCCCATCATAACCATGTTGTTCTGCGAATTTTAGTCATCTCAAGGGTTTAATAGGTATGTGGATACTTATGTTTATGTTATAAATATATGGTTTGTTTGACTATTCATGGAGGAAACAATGTCGAACGAAATGGCGGGCGTGACGCCTGAGCAGGTAGAGCGTATTGCCGCTATCGTTGCGCGTGAAGTTGTTGGCAAATTAGGTAAGGAATTGCGCGAGGAAATTGGCCAGGAGGTCAACGACCAGCTCAAAACCTATTTTGGCGATATGACGCCTTCGCAACACAGCATTCAGCACTCCAACCTGGACAAACTTCTTAACCGGCTAGACACCATCTCCAGTGGTTTTTTTGGCGGCATTGTCTCAAAGATTACGTCGTTCATGATTACTGCACTGCTGCTGGGTCTGGCTGCTTATGGCGTGAAGAATGGTCTGAAATAACAGGAGATCAAGGATGAAAACTCCCAGAGGCATTCGTAATAACAACCCAGGCAACCTCGACAAAGGTTCGCCGTGGCAGGGGTTAATCGACAACCCTGCTGAACCGCGTTTCTGTACGTTCAAAGATCCTGTATGGGGGATTCGAGCGCTGGCAGTAACGCTCATTACCTACCACGATAAGCGCCGCGCGAAGGATGGCTCCAGCATCGATACGATCCACGAGGTCATCGAACGCTGGGCGCCTCCTAATGAAAACAACACCGTAGCTTATGTGAACGAGGTATCTAAAGCCGTTGGCGTCACCCCGGACATGATCATCGATCTGCACGACTACGATATTCTGCGTCCACTGGTTGAGGCGATTATCCGCCATGAAAATGGTCGTGGCCCGCTCAAAACGCCGAACACCTGGTATGCGGCAGAAGTTATTGAGGAAGGTCTGCGTCGCGCTGGCGTCGTTAAGCCGGTGAAAACCGTGAAGGCTGTTCCTGTAACCAAAGAGACAGCCGGTGCGACCGTTACGGCAGGAATTGGTCTGGCACAGCTGGCCGACGTCATGCCACAGGTGTCTGCTGCAATGGACAAGGCGCAGGGACACATCACCAGTGGTGATACGGTGCGTATCATATTTGGCATTGCAACTATCGTGGTGGCCGGCTTCATTGCATGGTCGCAGGTTCGCAAACACCAAAGCGGGATGGTCTGATATGGTCGGCAGCCTGTTTTCGAAGCTAAAAATCGCTCTGATGACTCTGGCTGCCGTTCTTTTCGTGCTTGTCGGCGCTTATACGATGGGAGGTCGTGCGGCCCGGCAAGCGATCGAAGAGAAGGCCAGACAGGAGGACAGGAAAAGGCTTCAAAGCACAGTGGACGTCAAAAATGAGACACTTAATGAAGTGCGGCGGAAAGATGCTTCTGCTGTTCATCGCGAGCTGCATGATAAGTGGCTGCGTGATTAAAACCCAGACACCAGGCGTGTTGTTTTGCGACGGTGCTAATCCAATTTACGTCAGTAATGATGATTTCATGACCGAAGAGACCGAACGCGAGATCCTCTTCCACAACACGATGGGAGAGCGGTTATGCAACTGGCAGCCCGGACAAGCAGCGAGTTAGAAAAAGCCCCTCAATCGAGGGGCTTCTTTATTTTCCACCAAACAACTTCTCAATGCCTTTTGTGGGATAGAACAGCGAATTGGCGTTATCACCCGTAAGAGGGGTAAAGCCTAACTGCTTATAAAACCGCATCGCATTCTCATTTTTGGCGTCAACAAACAAAGCGTAGATCCCAACTGCCAGGGAAGCCCGGTATACCACTTTCATCGCATGTGCCACCAGCGTTTCCCCATACCCTTGTCGCTGGATACTTTTGTCTATTGCCAGACGACCGAGCGTAACGCTTGGGGCGTCGGAATAGGGGACTTTACGCTGTTGAGTGTTGGAAGGAAGCGTGTTTCTTGCAAAGCAGCTCCCGGACAACGTGTAAAACCCCATCACTTTCGGTATCGGATCTCTCGTCAGAAGCAGATATCCGCGTAATATACGCCCGCTGTGTTGCTGGGCGAGGCGATTGTTAAGAAAATCATTGAGAGACGTTTCTCCGCAGTCGAAGCATGAGAAATCATATACAGCCTCTTCTGAAAACATCTCAATGGTCAGGTTGGCCACGTCTTACTCCATGCTTTGTAGACGCTCGGCAGCTCGTTTCAGCCTATCATTCGGTGCAGGCGGGTTACTGATGGCATCCATCACTATATTCCATGACTCTTCGCTAAGAATCAGGCGACGATGTTGCTCTATCACTTCCGCAGCACGTTCAGAGGCACTGGCAACCATAAACTGAGTAATAGTCTGGTTGGTCATTGCCGCAGCTTCTTCGATCATGCTCTTGTCGTCGTCGGTTAATCTGAGATCGATGCGCTGTTTTTTCAGTGCTGACATGCTTGTACTCCTAGCCCCACGCCTTTGCTCGCGAGGCATCTCTAAAGTCGAGTTTTAAGTTTCTAGGTTTCTAAGTTTCTAAGTTTCTAAGTTTCAGTTTCTAAGTTTCAGTTTCTAAGTTTCAGTTTCGTGTACGGTATACGCCATGTACGGCACTTTTCCGTACATTCACTATAAGGTTGATTGGCCAAACATTCAACTGTTAGTTTGCTCTGTGAGCTAACACCCCGCATTGCCTATCATTTCACCTTTACACCGTAGCCGTAGGCATTTAGGCTATATCGCATATAAGAAAACAAGTTGTTTCATACGACAATAATTCACGCAAAGGGAACTCACCAATGACCAAGATCATTGTGGTTGGCGGCACAAAAGGCGGCCCAGGCAAATCTACCGTTGCCCAGCAAATTGCGGTATGCCTCAAAGTTAAAAAGAAAAAGAAGATTCAAGTTACCGATATTGATATTCAGCGCACCACAACGAGTTGGTGCGAAGACCGTCGCCAGAACGAAGATCTTGAGTTGATTCCATTCGCTTACGTTCAGGACGACATCGTCAAACACATCAAATCTCTGAAGGGACGCTTCGATTACGTCGTCATTGATGCGGGGGGCTTTGACTCCGAAATTCAGCGACAAGCGATGCTTCTGGCAGACTTCATCATTATCCCGCTGCGCCCTAAACGTCGTGATTTGAAATCCCTGCGCGATATCGACCCGATTATCGACAACGTTCGCAACGTGAACGAGACTGTGAAGATCCGCGCGGTAGTGAACCAGTGTCCGTCACTGCCTTCCCAGGCATCACGTATTCTGGCGGCGAAAGAAATTGTCGAGACATTCGGCATCGAGGCTGCGCCGGTTAACCTGTACAACCGTAACGTTTATGACGACGCGGAAGAGGCAGGTCGTTCTATCTTTGAAATGACTGGCGCCGAACGCGATAAGAAGGCAGAAGCCGAGTTCGAAGAGTTTGTAGATTACATCATGAGTCTGGAGGAAGAATAATGTCCATGAGAATGGGAGACCTTGCAAAGCGCAAAGAGCCGGAAGAGCAGGCAAAAAGCAGCACCCCAATGCGCCAGCCAGTCAGACCGCAGGGGCGTCCGACTCGTGGTAAAGAGAAAATTAAGAGTCGCACAATGTCGCTGGAAGACGAGTACTTCGATCTGCTGGAGATGATGAAGTTCATCCCTCGTTTTGAGAAGTTCACCCGTTCTGACGTGATTCGTGCAGCCATTTACCATCTGGCAGAGAAGTCACCGCAGGAAATCGAAGACATTGTGAAACTGAACGAGGCGATTACCGCTGCCGACGTCACGATGCGCACCGATGAAATCAAACGCGAGTTGATGAAGAAAGGTTGATATGGCTAAATTTTTGTCTAGACATTTAGGTTGGCTTATTGGCTTAGCGTTGGCCATATTAGCCGCAATTGTGTTTGGCAAAGTTATCGGCTTGCTAGGAATTTCAAACCAAGGGGTTATTTCTGTTGCAGGTTCAATGATTGGAATGATATGTAGCGGATTATACCGCAACACTTTAAAGTATATTAAATCCGAAGAATACAGATTAAAAATACAAGAGTATAAAGAGAAACGTGACGAAAGTGTCAAGAAAGAGCGAGAAGAGTTAAAGAGGAAGACAATCGTCGAACTTTATCTCTTAAATGAAAAGAAAACCTTCAGCAAGGTTAAGCTTCTCTCTTTGGTGATGATATTTTTCGGCGCAGCGCTGAGCTACGTATTCGGCTATAGCTCAATCGTTACCATAACTGGAACTGTAGCCTTTGCTTTACTAGAGCTAAAAGAGAGAGTTTTGGCTTATCGTATAGCTAAAGGCTTTTTCGGTAATAATAGTACTGAAGCTATCCAGTTACTTAAATTTATTGAGACCAATATCGACAACATCGATACTGGTAGCAGTGGTGGCAAACGTAAGATATTGAATGACCCTGTTTTAGAAGAAATCCCAAATGAGAATTTGGGAAAGGGGGCTTTAGATGCCAGATAAAGATCTGACAAGTAGATATCTCAACAGAGCAATGGATATTTTGCTATTAGGCTATCCACTTAGAACTGTTTTTGGGTCGCTTATCGGCGCTCTACTGTGGGTCGTACTTCATATTTGTACACCATTCTTGCTTACCAAAGGCTTTGTTGTTGACTGGATATATAACGCTGGTTGTTTTGTTGTTGGCGTTTTGATCATGAATACCAAAACAATCATTGAAGTGTTCAATGGTGATGCAATCAGCGAGAAGTTTGGCAGTTCTTTGAGGCATATTGATAAGCGTCAAGATTTGTCGGATGAACAAAAGAGGTATTTGATTAACAAGTTATTGAGTGAGCATATAGCGAATCTCACTGACAACCAAGTCAAGGAAGTTGAACAAAGAGTTACAGATAAGTAAATTTAACTAATTCTATTAGAGCAGGTCGTTAATATTATTAACGACCTGCTTATTGGTTAAGATAATTACGTGTACCATTCTGTGTTGCAATATAAAATAGTGGATAAAAATGCTATACAAATACGTAGGGCATGAAGACCCAAACGAATTAATAAAAATTCTTAAATTCTTCATCGAAGATGGAACAATCCGAGCCACCCGGCCACACGACTTCAATGACCCTGCCGAATTCAAAGCCAAATTTAGTTTTGACGCCACGATACCGGAGAAGCGTGTTCGATACCATGAAATGTGGCCAGGCAAAAGCGACGATGACGGTGAGAACTGGTTAAGAGGGCGAACCAAAAATGCCGAAGAGTTTGACGCCTATATGCTGCGCGGAAATCTGCTTTTGAATACTGGTGTGATATGCCTCACCAGAACTGACACTAATTATCTGATGTGGTCGCATTACGCCAGATCTCACTCTGGATTTTGCATAGGGTTTGATGACGCTATTGTGGAAGCACTGGATGACCGACACACAGCGTTAATCGGTGATGTGGAGTACGTGAAATCGCCGCCTGAAGTGAACTTCTATACCGCTGATGTGTACGACATTATCAGAGCCATCTTTCTTCACAAGGGGGAGAACTGGAAGTACGAAGAAGAGTTCCGGATTATCTCTGAGCTGCCAGGGCTTAAGAAGTTCGACACCTCACTAATCAAAGAGATTTCTATCGGATGCAAACCCTGTCCAGAGCTGGAAAGTTTTGCCCGCGAGCTGCTGGACAGCAATCTGGCCGTGTACAAAATGCTTTGCCCGACTGACTCGTACCAACTGAAGCGTGTGAAGCTGGACAAGAACCTTTCTTTTCAAGGTTACTAGTTCTGGCAGCTTCAATTAAGAACCTGCTTCTGTATATAAATACTAAGTTACTTATTATTTATACGGAAGCAGGTCTTTTTCTATGCCAACTTCCCAGACACATTCCCTTCCGTTTCCACTTCCAAAAACAGTATCCAGTCGCTATGATTCGCTCATTATGATAAGTAAGCAACTACCTATCAGGCGGAGCACATGAGCCAGATCTTCTTTAACACTATTAACAACGACCAGTACGACTTCATGACCGAGTGGGACACCACAGTCATGGACAAGTGGGTGGCCGAGAATATTGGGCTATCACGCTGCAAGGATGAGGCGGAGCTGTTCGAGACAAAGTGGTTTGATTACCGCGACATGCATCCGCTTATGGCCACATGCCTTTTCACTGAGGCATATAAGCGCCAGTACTCATACATCATGCTGTCGCATGGCCGCGAACACTATGAGACGGCCCAATTCACTACCGGTTTGAAACGTGTGCCGTATCAGGAGCTGTCGACGGCCAACAAAACGTCTCTTTGGAAAGCACGCCAGTTTGCCGACCAGTACTGCTGCTCTTATGACTACTTCATTTCTACCGTTCTCTCCGCAGCTGCACGCCGTCTGTGGAACAAATTACCGCGACCCCAACATCTCTGGCAGCCCGAGCTGATCGAGATATTTGAAGAGAAGTTAGCCAAACGCGCTGTAACCCGTCTGGATGACTCTCTGGTGAGTTTTAAGCATCTGGGAGACATGCAGCACGACCCGATTCAAGAACGCTATTTTGAGTGGGTTCTGGAGCGTCTGCGTGGCATTACCCGAGACAAACGCGTCCGCATCATCTTCTCCGCTGTCTGGTTGATGGAAATCGTGCCTGAGCGTGTGATTTACGCGCACTTCCCGCAAGAACTGGAAGAAGCACGGCGATTCTGTTGATCCCCTATTTGGCTTTTTTAGTATTAGAAAACAAATTGTTTAAGCACCAAAGGAAAGCACATGACCGAACTTTGCCACACAGGACGAGGGTTGTCTGAAGAGTTCGATGACGACTTCCAGAATCGACTCGCAGCCTACTTCTGTCGCGACCATGAGTTTCTGACTCGCGCCGGTGATCTGGTTGCGCCAAACCAGTTCTCCAATGCGGCCAACGCCATTCTGGTGAACATGGTGTCGGGCTACTACAGAATGTATAAGAGCGCACCATCATCGTCGGCCATCCTCGACATGCTCAAACGCGCCAAACGCGATAAGACGATCCGCGAAGAGCTTTTCCCCGATGTTGTAGCGGCGTTTAAACGGATTCTCGCTGAAAAGCTGTCAGACACAGCGTACATGGTCGACCAGGTCGCGACGTTTGCCAAAAGCGTAGCGTTCGACGACGCGCTGATTAAAGCGGCTGAGATGAAAGAGAAGGGCGATTTCCAGGGCGCGATGGCAATCATGGCCAAAGTCCAGCAAATCGGCACTAACGAAGCGACCGGCATTTACGATTACTTCTCTGAGTCAGCAGAGCGTTACAAGGCGCGTGAATACGAAGCGTCCGACGATTACGTGCCAAATAGCATCACAACGGGTCTACCGTTGCTCGACAAGCTGCTTTACCAGAAAGGCTGGGCAAAGCGTGAAATGGTGCTGTTCATGGGCTTCGCGAAGTCTGGTAAATCGACGGCGATGGGTGAATTCTCCATCAACGCCACTCTTGCCGGTTACAACGTCCTGTATCTGTCGCTGGAAGTTCACACCTCCATTCTGTCAGATCGCTTTGACGCCCGTCTGTCTGAGACCGAAATGTCCAAGCTGGTGGAACGCCGCGACGACGTCCATCGCAAACTGGCAGAGCTGGGCGCGACGAAAGGCGTGGGGAGCTTGTGGATTGTTGAACGACCGTCCGGAAGCATGTCGCCTGCAGATCTGGATCGTATGTTGGGTAGCATGAAAGCCAATGGCATGATCCCCGACATGGTCGTGGTCGACTACGCCGACCTGATGCGTGCCAGCTACGACCTCCGCGACGACCGCGCCAACATTCGCAGCATCTACACTGACCTGCGTGCGCTGTACGACAAACACAACGTTGCCGGCATCACTGCATCGCAGACTAACAGGGAAGGCGGTGCTTCAGAGGTGGCCACAATGATGCACGCAGCGGACAACATCGAGAAGGTGCGTATCGCTGACCTCGTTATCACAATCAACAAAACGGAAGAGGAAGAAGCGAAAGGCGAAGCGCGTCTGTACTTCGCTGGTTCACGTAACCAGAAAGGCGGCGTAAGCATCCGCGTTAAGCAGAACCTCGAACAAATGCGATTCATCGAACGCATTATGGACGTCCTCTAAAAAAGAAGGCGTGGGGAAATGCTCTCCACGCCGGTCTCATTAAGAGAACAAATTTTCTCTTTTGCCAAAGCCACAAAAGAAAAAACACATGAGCCTTTATGGTATTCAAATACCGAGGCTTATCAAGATATTACCTGCAAAAAGTAGGGTTAAGAACGTGAGCGACTTGAAAGAATTACTGACCGAGCTGGATTTTGAGCAGTGGCTCGATATGGAAGGAATCATCTACCGTCGTGGTGGCGTCAGTACTCGTGGACGTGAGGTGAATATCAAGGAGTGCCCGGTATGTGGCAGCTCAAACTGGAAGGTATATTTCAACCTGACCAATGGCGTTGGCAAATGTTTTGCTGGTGATCATCCCGAAGAGATTCAGTTCAACAAGCTGGTCTTCCTCAAGCACTACAGCGGCAAATCTCGTCGTGATTTTGAAGAGTACGTCCAGAACGCGCTGATCTCACAAGGATGGGCGCCGAAGAAGGAAGAGGTCGTGCTGGCCAGTAAGGTTGAACTCGAAGGGCCAGTAGCTCTCCCGCGACATTACGAACTCCCCATTGACGGTCGTCTTCCTGATTATCTGGTGGAGCGCCATATCTCCCCGGAGATGGCCAAATACTTTGATCTGCGTTACTGCGTCGAAGGCAAGCACGCATACGTCGATCCGTACACAGACCAGGTCAAAGGGCAGGTGTTTGATATGCGCATCCTGATACCGGTTTACGATCTGGATGGCGTGATGAAGACCTTCCAGGGGCGTGACATTACCGGTGTAGCAGAACGCCGTTATCTCTTCCCCATGCAGCTGCCGGCGTCGGGTAAGTTTCTCTACAACGGCCACAACGCAGTCGGAAAACAAACGGTCGTTGTGTGTGAAGGGGCATTTGACGTAATGGGCGTGAAGCGAGCCATCTTTGACGAAGAGACGCTGCGCGATTATGTAGAGCCAATTGGCACGTTCGGGATGCACTTGTCCGGAAATATGAATGAGAACGCTGAAGATCAGTTAGGCGCGTTCCTGACGCTCAAGGCGCGTGGATTACGCAACGTCATCATGATGTGGGATAGCGAGAAGCAAGCGATCCGCAACACCATGTCGGCGGCCAAACGTCTCACCAGCATCGGACTGAATGTCAAAGTGGCCTGTCTGGGCGAAGAAGGTCTCGACCCTGGTGACGCGACGCCAGAACAGATCCTCAAAGCCTATTATCGTGCCAAACCGTACTCCAAACAGCTGGAGCTACAAAGCAAGGTTCTGGGAATAAAGGCGATGAAGTAGATTAAATCGAAGCCGGTAGTAGGTGACGGACGTAAGCGACTATCCTATCGATAGCGGCAGCAAGTTCCTCTGAATCAATTGAACCATCACTGGTAATTTTTAAGTTATTTGGGTCAAATGTTTCAGAATGACGATAGCCTTTAAAGCCGTCACTGCTTGAATTTGAATGCTCAAATAACTCAATAACTCCATAGGGTGTGTCGTCCAGTCCATTTCCAATTCTGGTTGAAACGTAGCAGCTTGCAATTATGTCTGATATGGCATCTTCGTTTTTCGCGATATGGACACAATAACCGCTAGCCTCCAATTCACAATAAATTCGTTTACGGCAAAATTCATCAAAAGGTTCATTTTTTTCAATAAGAACAACGTCATAGCGTTTTTTTGTTTCCATACCTAAACTTGCTGGCAACATATCATCTCTGTGGAAGAGATACCCTAAAAGAGTCTCTAACTCTCCAGTAAAGTGAAATAGTCGATTCCGCTCTGGGGGATTGTTGATAGCCTCATAAATGAGACCTGAAGAAATGAGTTTATTGAGCGAGCGTAGATATAGTCCATTCTTTTGGGAGGTAAGATCTACTTGTGCAGTTGCCGCTGATTTAAAACCTCTGATGGGCGAGTTTGTCGTAATGTAGAGTTTGCGTGCATATTCAATATCAAAGCAGGTTAACCCACTCAGTATGTGGATAAAAAATAGTTTTTCATCGTCGTTAAGGCTGCTGTGGGCTAGGCTTACCGTCAAGCGGATGTAGTATTCTGTTTTCTTGTCTTCATCATCAAGCACGAGCTTTTTGACTAACGCCGAAAAGTGTTCTCTTGATATATCGACCTCATCGTCGCAAATTTCACCAATGCCCATAATGTAACGGTTGAATCGATCACGACAAGTCGTAGCATTTATCTCTGAGAACAACGTGAACATTTTTTCAGCTGCCTCAATATGAGGTCCAACAAGCGGTATAGATTTGGCAAATGCCAAACCAGTTTCTTTCAATACCTTCCTGTGTTGCATCACGTTGTTGGACAGCGTTGTCATAGACCAAAGCCTTGTGTGTTTAACGTATTAGTTAAGTGGAATCATATAGAAGTGACCTGACAGCTACAACTGGACAGGATTAAGAGCATCTTTTAGCAACGAAACTAACTGCCTATATTGATAAGTAGATACATACTTATTTTTCTGTAAGAATATGCGCGACGAAGGAATTGAGGAACCTTTATGAAAGCAGATATTCAGAAGTCCGTTACCGAAATCATCGACAAATCAGGCGTAGAAATTGATACAGAAGAGCGTCAGAAGATTATCGATGAGGCGATCCAAACTGCGCTGGAACATATCGCCACGTCTGTGAGTACCGCACCTCTTGCGGAAGGCTCGAAGTACATGCGGGTCTGGGTTCGTTTTGGGGAATCCCCTGAGCTGCCTGGTGTTAAGCAGAAACGCGCTGCACTCGTGACGTTCACTCGCGAGATGAAGGACGCAACGGTCGAAGTACGCGCCGGAGCATGGTACGACGGCCGCGTTGTCTACACCAATCAGGCTGTGTGCGATGAAGGTGAACGGTTTGAGGATATCGTCGACGCGACTCTTCGCGCGATCAAAGGCAGGGCTGGTGTAGAGGATGACCCGTCCATCGCGGCGTTCTTGAGCATTGTCGAACTGCCTGAAGTTACCGAGCGCGTTACAGATCTGACAACCCCACCTGGTTTGCTGGAATTGGTGGTCAGTGGCGACACCAAAAAGGCCGTTGAGCGCATTCGTGAGGTGGAATACGGCATCATCTGCGATATGTGCCGCAGCGACTTAGACTTGGTGCGTATCATTGTCGATGCGGGTCAGGCATGTGACGGTGTGTTAGCCGGTTTTGCAGGGCAAGTGGCACGCCTGGCCAACGAGCTGCCGATGATTAAACAGGAGGCAAAATCCTACGCCGTCCACCATGCCAACGATTTACTGGAGCCATACCGGTTCGAAGCCGCTCAGGACAAAATGACTGGCTGGGCGACCTGGTAAGCCTCGATAAACCATTTAGCCCCCTGGTGGGGCTTTTTTAAACTGCGCTCAATAAGTAAGTACACGACTACGGTTAGAAGCATGTCCACAAGAACAGATTTGTCGAAAATCCCGTCTATCTCCGGAAACAACGGTTATTCGCTGCGCTGTCCGGAAGTGAAGATCAACGGCCATGAGGCCCATTGCAGCTATACAGTCTGCCAGCACACCATTCTCGCCTACAAAGAGAAGCGTCTCCCGGCGACATCGTTCCAGTCCTGCGCTGTGGCCATTGCTGCTGGCAAATGCCAGGCGCTGAAGATGATGGTCGAAGAGATCCGCAAAGGCGAACAGCTCTACTTCATCGATATGACTGCGCTTATCAAAGAAGTGGAAGAGCAAAACGACCATGCCAGAACGCTCACCCGGAAGCGCAACACCATGACGATTAACAGTCTGGTTAAACGCACGAAGAAAACAGAACCAACCAAACCCGAAACCACGTCCACCGATTCACTGGCGCCCGTCACTGATGTGTACGCGGCACTCATTGAAGAAGCAACCAAAGAAAACACATGAAAACTCCCGAGCGACCGATGGAGGTTAAACACTAATGGAAAAACTGATCGCCCTAAAGCACAAGCTGGATGCCATAAAAACGATGGGAACCAACGCCAAGAAAGAGGCGCTGGCCAACCTTGATGAATTTGAGCAGAGCATGGTTTCGCTAATGCTCAACCCATTCATTCGATTCGGTGTGAAGAAGTACAAAGTGGCCGAACCACTTGATACTTCCGTACCCAGCGGCCAGAAGGTAGTGGAGCTGCTGGAGAAGCTGGCGGCGCGCGAACTGACCGGGAACGCGGCCATTACTGCTGTCGAATCACTCGTTGCCTCAATGTGCGCTGACGGGCAGGACGTGTTTCGTCGCTTCCTACTGAAAGATCCGAAAGCCGGTGTCGGTATCAGTCTGTGCAACAAGGTGTTCGAAAACCCAATTCCGAAGTTTGAGGTACAGCTGGCGTCTCCGTACAAGGAGAAAGGCGACAAATACCCATTTAAACCAAACCCAAAGGCCAAGTGGCCAATGATCGGCAGCCTCAAACTCGATGGTCTCCGGGTTATCTGCGAAGTCATCGTGGATGAGGAAGAGGTGAACTTCCTGACGCGCACCGGCAATCCGATTACGTCACTCGATCACCTTAAACCGGCCATGCTGGAGCGTGGCCGGCTCTCCGGTTTCAAGCACATCTTCTTCGATGGTGAGGGTACTGCAGGTACGTTCAACCAGTCCGTGTCGGCGCTTCGCAAGAAGAACGTGAAAGCCATTGGTGCCGTTTACCACATCTTCGATTTCTTCTTACCAGAGTGGCGTGCTCAGGCAAAAAGCAAAGAGTACCTGAAGACCGGTATGAAGCTGAAAGAGCGCCTGGCTATGCTGGTGTCATTGTTCCGCAACACTTGCGGGGAAGATTACGCGCAAGATATCCACCTGCATCCGTTCTACATCATCCATAGCCATGAAGACTTTATCGAACGCTTCATGAAGCGCCTGGATGAGAATGAAGAGGGGGAGATGGGCAAAGATCCGGATTCTGTTTACGAGTTCAAGCGTACCCGCAGCTGGTGGAAGCTGAAAGACGAGGATTCCGAAGACGGTGAAATCATCGACTTCGAGCCAGGCGACCCGGACTCTGGCTTTGCGCATACGCTGGGCAAGATAGTGATTCGTCTGGAGAACGGCGTCATCGTTCGTGCCAGCGGTATCAAACATAAGTACCTGGATGAGATCTGGAACAATCAGGAGATATATCGTGGACGCATCGTCGAGGTTCACTGCCATGAGAAAACGCCAGACGGTAGCTTACGTCATCCTCGTCTGAAGTGGCCGAAATGTCTGCGTGATACCGAAGATCGTATTGGAGATAAAGACTGATGTTCGGCTGGATGATTGTATTTTTGGTTGTCGGCATTGTTATCGGCAGTCTGGTTATGTCCAGCTGCATCAACGATTACGTAAAAGCCGGTGTCATGCAGAGGCGCGGTCGCATTTACCGCATTGTAGATATCACGTACACACTGAAGGAGATTAAGGATGATCATGTTAAGTAAACGGGAGAAGGAAACCCTGCGTGAAATCAGCCAGTGGAAGGAGTTCTACGCTAACTGGAAGCCAAAGACTCGCGCCAAACTGGAACGCATGAATCTTGTCGCTAACGTTTCGCCAAAGGGATGCTTGGAGAACTATCAACTCACTGAAAAAGGACACTCACTGTTGCAGCAATTGACTGAGGCTGGTGCGTTCCAATGATTCCATACATCACATTATCTTTCGCTGGGGGCGTGGCCCTCGGCTTCAGTATCTGTCGCGATCTGGTCAGGCAGGAACTGAAAACCAAAACGCTTCGCATCGGTAAGCGTCTGTATCGGGTTGTTCACGAGACAGGAGTGCAGAAATGAGCAATTTGACCTCTTTCGACTGGTGGCTGGCAACCTACCTTGTGGCGGCCGGCTTCGGATATGCCTTTTACGTTGGTCAGTTAATCGTGAAGCTATTGCTGATCAGATTTGCCAGCCATAAACGCATAGATGACGGTCTGTGGCGCCTGGGTTCTCTGCTGGAGACTCACTACGGCGAACTCAAGGAGAACGAAACTATCACTATTCAAGCGAAGCGTTTTACCGCCATCATCACGAGAACTCCGGAACAGAAGGTGAGTTTGATCAAAAAGATAGCAACTGAACGAGCCACAGACTAATAAGTATTTACTTACTTATCTATTATGTATAAGATTCATTTGTTTTCGTTGGGACGCGACTGTTTGAACGTTAAATATAACTGCAAACGAAGATACGTACCTGGCAGTAGCCTAAGAAGCCAAACACCAGCGAGGTCAGTTTCCAGCCTCGTCACCGAAATGGGACACACTGAGCGAGTGTGATTGCAGAACGCAGGATAGGGCATGTTGCACCACCCATGCCCTATTCGATGAAGTAACAGGATGGGCGGTTGGTTTCCTCATTCCATTCCATCATCCCGGTTTCAGCCAGCTGACCGTCCATCCTGTTACGTCATTTCCATTACTTATGTCGTTTAATCTTGGGTTAAAAGCGGCGACGTAACCCGGCTGGCTCGGTTAGCCAGCGCACAACGTTGAGGTCACTGTTTTTTCTTTTAATCATACAGGTGATTCCACAGAACTGTAGTGACTGATCAATATGTTGGGTCGAACATAAATCGGTTCAGTGGCCTCAACGCTGTGAAATCCAGAATAATTAACTCTTTGGTAATCCTAATGTTACTGACATTTCCGGCTTCACAATATTATTGTGATATACCTGCATTTCATTGTAAAACTCCATGTCATCACAATAAATCGGGAGAAAATAATGACAATCAATAGTATTGTCATTTCGTCTTTTTATGACCTCCACATCGTAACCATCCCGCTTATTTAAATTATAAATAGGCAAAGAATTATAATATATGTTGTACATGTGATGAACATACTGATCATATGTATCGTTGAAGAAAAAATAAGCATACAGGCCTTTATCTACCTTTATTTCACCATCGCTGAAATGCTTATTCCTATCCCAAACAATCGTTCTTGCAATAATGTCATTCGCTTTATCATGAAAAGGGATTCTGTTTGATACTGTTATAGCTGTATTTTTCTTCAACGAATCATATAACTTACCCAATCTACATTTTGAATCTATCCCAGAGTAGAACACTAAATCCCTAAAATTAAAGCATTGACCTATTATATTTCTCTCTTTAAGGTAACAGATTCGTGGTTGAAGGTATTCACAGTTAATTTCCCTTCTACCCAACAAACCTTTAAAGGACCAAAAAGGGATCATCCTATACTGCCGGGGGGTATAACCAAATATTTTCTTAAATTCTCTGGTGAATGTCTGTTGCGAATCATAAAAAAGCTTTGCTGATATCTCTATTATTGTCAACCTGGTAAGCCGTAATAGTGCAGCAGCTCTACTAGCCCTTCTAACTCTAATATATGTTCCAATAGGCATTCCGACATATTCCTTAAAGGAAATTTGCAAATACCTTCGGCTGAATCCTGAATACAAAACCAAACAGTCAATGTTAATGAATTTCGACTCGAGATTCTCTTCTATATATTGAATAATTGAATTTACAGTCATCTGTTTTAGCATGAATATAACCCAAATCAAAATAATAGCATTCTAGATAGTGGGCCGGCGCCGGGACTTAGCTATTTGCGCATACCCAGCAACACCAATCTTAGCTATTTGTGCACGCGCATCAATATCAAAATTAGCTATTTGCGCAACAAGCAAGTGGAGTGCGCAAAAAGCTAAACTTTGTGTGCATTTTTAAATAAAATTGTTCTCGGTGGGGCTGTGCTACGGATATAAAAACCACCTTCATTTGTTACCCACCTTTTTACCTATATCGTAGATATGAAAAGATGGGGAGGGGATGGAATGGTGTTATCACCCTTCCATAAGGAGATTAAGCTCATGATTTTAAATAGATTAAGTGCGTTAGGCATTATTACTCTGGGCATGCTTAGTTTTGCTGCGAACTCTACACAACCAGAAATCAAATTCGCAAGCAAACAGTATGGCGTGACGTTAGGTGAGAGCAGGATCATATACCCGTTAGATGCTGCTGGCGTTATGATTTCGGTGAATAATACCCAAGACTATCCGGTTCTCATTCAGTCCAGGGTCTACGACGAGAATAAAGAAAATGAATCAGAGTCGCCTTTTGTGGTCACTCCGCCATTGTTTCGCTTAGATGCTAAGCAACAAAATTCTTTGCGTATAGCTCGGGCTGGAGGTGTTTTCCCGCGAGATAAAGAGAGCCTAAAGTGGTTATGCGTAAAAGGGATTCCGCCAAGGGATGAAGATATATGGGTTGACGATGCGACAAAAAAACAAAAATTCAATCCAGGCAAAGATGTGGGGGTTTTCGTGCAATTCGCAATTAATAATTGCATTAAGCTTTTGGTTCGACCGAATGAATTAAAAGGAACCCCTGTACAGTTTGCTGAAAACTTAAGCTGGAAAGTTAATGGTGGGAAGCTAATTGCTGAAAACCCTACACCTTTCTACATGAACATAGGTGAATTAACATTTGGAGGGGAAACTATTCCTTCTCACTATATTCCACCTAAATCGACGTGGGCTTTTGAATTACCAAAAAGACTAGCGGGAGCGCGTAATGTTTCGTGGAGAATAATTAATGACCAAGGAGGATTGGATCGTTTGTATTCCCAAAAAGTGACTTTATGATGATATTTAAAAGGGACGGGAATAATGAGGTGTTCAAAGCTGTTCCTGTGTGCGGGATTAACTTTGGTAACATTGCCTTGTTGGGGCCGCGCATATACTTTTGACTCTACCATGCTTAATACTAATGGTGGAGAGAGTATAGATTTAGCTCTTTTTAATCAGGGGCTTCAACTTCCAGGTAATTATTTTGTTAATGTTTTTGTAAATGGCCGAAACGTAGACTCGGGAAATATCGACTTCCATCTAGAAAAACATAATGGAAAAGAACTTCTTTGGCCATGCCTATCATCTTTACAATTGACAAAGTATGGCATTGATATAGATAAATATCCTGATCTAATAAAATCTGGTACAGAACAATGTGTTGATTTATTTGCCATACCACATTCAGATGTGCAGTTTAATTTTAATCAGCAGAAACTATCGTTAATTGTTCCACCACAGGCACTTTTACCTAGATTTGATGGCATTATGCCAATGCAATTGTGGGATGACGGCATTCCTGCTCTGTTCATGAATTATAATACGAACATGCAGACAAGAAAATTAAGAAACAGAGGCCAGTCTCTAGATTCTTATTATGCTCAGTTGCAACCGGGGTTAAACGTAGGGGCTTGGCGCTTTCGTGGTTCGACCTCATGGTGGAAAGAACAAGGGTGGCAACGTTCGTACATATATGCTGAGCGAGGATTAAATACAATTAAGAGCCGTTTGACATTGGGGGAAACCTATTATGATAGCAGTGTTTTTGACAGTATCCCGATTAAGGGAATAAAAATTGCTTCAGATCAGTCGATGGTTCCTTATAACCAATGGCATTTTGCTCCAGTTATTCGCGGTATCGCACGCACACAAGCAAGGGTTGAGGTTTTAAGAGGTGGCTACACTGTAAGTAATGAGTTGGTGCCCTCGGGACCATTTGAGTTAGCAAATCTTCCTCTGGGTGGGGGGAGTGGTGAACTGAAAGTCATCATTCATGAAAGTGATGGAACTAAGCAAGTTTTTACAGTTCCATATGACACACCAGCAGTGGCATTACGGAAGGGCTATTTCGAATATTCAATGATGGGGGGGGAATATCGTCCTGCTAATGATTTTACGCAAACATCGTATGTTGGCGCTCTTGCGATGAAATATGGTTTGCCTAGGAACCTTACGTTATATGGCGGACTGCAAGGGGCCCAAAATTATCATGCCGTAGCTCTAGGTATCGGTGCTATGTTGGGTGATTTTGGTGCCATATCTACAGATGTTACTCAAGCAGACAGCCAGAAAAATAAACAAAAAAAAGAAAGCGGTCAACGTTGGCGCGTTCGATACAATAAGTACTTGAAGAGTGGAACATCGTTAAACATTGCTAGCGAGGAATATGCCACAGAAGGATTTAACAAACTCGCTGACACGTTAAATACTTATTGTAAACCTAATACCAGAAACGATTGCCATTTTGATTATGCAAAACCAAAAAACAAAGTACAATTCAATTTAAGTCAAAGCATAACCGGTTCAGGGACGCTTAATTTAAGTGGCTACAGAAAAAACTATTGGCGTGACAGTCGAAGCACAACTTCTTATTCTGTAGGCTATAGCCATTATTTTAGTAATGGTTTAACTTTGACTTTAAATTTATCGAAGATACAGAATATCGATAAGTATGGAGAAAAATCTAGTGAGCTATTATCAAATGCTTGGTTGAGTTTTCCACTCAGTCGCTGGCTAAGTAATAACTCAATAAATTCAAGTTACCAAATGACATCAAATTCTCATGGCAATACTACCCATGAGGTAGGTGTGTACGGTGAGGCATTTGATCGCCAATTATACTGGGATGTTCGAGAACGTTTTAATGAAAATAGCAGGAAATATACCTCCAACGCACTGAATTTAAATTATCGAGGAACTTATGGGGAAATGCGTGGTAACTACAGCTACGATAAAACCCAAAGCCAACTTGGTATAGGTATAAATGGCAATATGGTAATAACTCAGTACGGTATAACGGCTGGTCAAAAAACTGGAGATACTATTGCGTTAGTACAAGCCCCGGATATAAGCGGTGCTTCAGTAGGATACTGGCCAGGTATGAAAACAGACTTTAGGGGATACACCAATTATGGTTACTTAACCCCTTACAGGGAGAATAAGGTAGAAATTAACCCTGTTACTTTACCCAATGATGCAGAGATAACAAATAACATTGTTAGCGTGATCCCGACAAAGGGAGCTGTGGTATTAGCAAAATTTAACACAAGGATTGGAGGGCGCTTATTTTTACATTTAGAACGCTCTGACAATAAACCTGTTCCATTTGGTTCTATAGTTACCATTGAAGGGCAATCATCTGGCTCTGGCATTGTCGGAGATAATAGCGGTGTCTATTTAACTGGACTACCTAAAAAATCAAAAATACTTGTTAAGTGGGGGAGAGATAAAAATCAATCATGTTCATCTAATATAGTTTTACCTGAAAAAACGGATATTTCTGGTGCTTATAGGTTATCCTCGACCTGCATCTTAAATAACTGAAACGGATGTTTATTTTTAACTGGACACAAACTCTCTCTACGAAGCTGTTCGTGGATTGGATTATTAGATTGAGGTAATATATGAAAAAAATCAGTTCCGTTATCGCCATTGCATTATTTGGAACTATTGCAACTGCTAATGCAGCAGATTTAACTGCAAACACCAATGCAACGGCAACTCTTGTTGAATCAGCCCGCCTCGCCCTTTCATATAAGGAAGGCGCTCCAATTACAATTTTGGACACTGGAGACATCAACTCAGATCTGGAGGTTGGTACGCTTACTCTTAGCGGCTATAAAACAGGAACCTCTAGCACATCTGTTAACTTTACGGATGCTGCGGGGACTGCCTTATACTTAACATTTACTTCTCAAGATGGAAATAATCACCAATTCACTACAAAAGTGATTGGCACGGATGCTAAAGGTAATCAGTTCACTCCTAATGTAAACGGCAATGACCTGCTAGGGGATAATGTCGTCTTGACTACTGGCAGCCAGGATTTCTCGGTTACCTCCATTGGTAGAGTTGGTGACGAAAATCTTGTTGCTGGTAAATACTCTGATGCTGTAACTGTAACCGTATCTAACCAGTAATCCATATATCTAAAGGAGGGCGATTATGCCCTCCTTTAGTATTTATGAATTATCCTACTTTGTGCCTAACTCTCGCGTTTTTTCAATCATGGCATTGAAGGCTGTCAATTCATGTGAAGAACAATGTTAGGAACTAATGCATCACGTTATGTAGAAATCCACAAACTCAATAGATTTCAGACACTACACTATTAGCTAAGAATATCGAGCGAGAAGCAATATAATAGGCTCATATTTATAACGCCCACCGCAATATGCACTTGCAATACCATTGAGTATATTATCTGGTGGGATTTTTTTCTCCTAAGCGAGGATTTGGTGTTCCAAAAGCGATTTCAACATATCCGCCTAACTGCGGGAAGAATCATTGTTTTAGGTGTGGCAATTATTTTAATGGAAATCGTGTTGTTAGGGATTTTGTTTTTTATTAGCGAAATAATCCGAAATTTATAATCACCCTCCCTTTTGCGTCATTTCTTTCAGGGCGCGCCTCCCCTCTTGAGGAGAGCAAGAGGGGTATCCATCATCCATGCAACTTCAACAAAGCAGCCTTTGCCCTCACCCCGGGGGCTTTTTTTTATTTGGTAGCAACCCACGCCCTGCAGCCCTCAAAACCTTCATAGCCGGTAAAAATGATTCCATACCTATTAAGTATGGAATCATTGTACAAAACAGGCTATTTTATGGTTGATCATACAAAAACTTATGCCTAATATACTGTTCATGCATACAGTAAAAGGGCTTCACTCAGTGAGTGGACGATGAAAAACACCTTTGATAAAGCACGCGCAGCAGAAAACACCTCTCGGGAAGCCATCGAGTACCTCGAACGCGCTTCCGGTTTGTCGGCAGTGTCGACCGCCCATTTCGACGGAGATATGTCGTTTTCTTCCGCCTTCATGTTATTCACTCGCTTATCTTTACTGATAACGAGGCGTCGACCTGAAATAGCCGTTCATTGTGTTTTGATACATGTAATGCCGCATATCTCTGAAGTAAAGGTGAGTGATATAAGTAGGGTCTTGGTTAACCAGCTGGTGAACCCACTGATACTGGAAGGCAAGATCGTCCAGGGCAGACGCGTGTTCTCCCTGATGAAACAGTTCCTGAGCTGGTGCGCCTTTCAGGGGCTGATTGATACATCTCCATTGAATGATATGTCGCTCAACAGAGTTGCCGGTGGCGCAAAGCCAGTACCGCGCGAACGTAAGCTGACCGACGCTGAGGTCTGGGTGTTCTGGAACGTCTGGGATTACTTCAACGTGTGCGAAGGTACAAAGTGGGCGGCCAGGCTTTGTCTTGTCGCTGCCAGACGACCAGATGAAGTGCTCCGGGCCAGAAAGGATGAGTTCAACCTTCAACGTGATGTATGGAATCAAGGCACTCGTAACAAATCGGCCAGACAGCACGCGCTGCCGTTAAGCCCATTGATGCGTCAATGCGTAGAAGAGTTGTTCGAGTACGGTAAAGGCAGTCAGTGGCTTGTTCCGTCAAATAAGAAGAAGGGCGTTGATACACCAATGTCGAAGGTGGCCATTGCACAAGCGTTGAGAAGAATTCTGGAGCGCCCAGAGCTGATGGATTTGGAACCTTTCACACCACGAGACCTGAGACGTACCGCTCGTAGTTATTTTCCAGCCCTGGGAATCAATCAAGAAGTGGCTCGTAAAATAATGAATCACAGTTTGGAAGGCATAGATCGCGTGTACGACCGGCACGACTATATGGATGAGATGCGAGACGCCTTAGATAGATTCTCAGCGTACATCGCATCCATCGTAGAGCAACAAGATTTAGACGAAATTGACCACAAATTTAAGGGAGATCGTCTAGCAACTGAGCTTATTCGTGTAAATTTCTCATAGATTCTTGATTGCTTCAACAACCTGATCTGATGCACCGCGTTGATCGCCGAAACGGTTGCGAAACGCTTCTAATACTCTTTTTTCATCTGCGGAAAGTGGAGCAGTACCTTCTTCGCGGAAGAACTCAAGCAACTCCGGGTGACGCTCTTCCAGGACCATCAGCATTAGCCGAACAGGATCAGCGTCCAGAGCTACGGCTAGTGCTCTTACCTTATCAACGGGGAGTGGGATCTTTCCGCTTTTGATGAGAGACAGGTTGTTGGCGTTTTTATACCCTACTTCCTTGGCGATAGTAGCCTGACTTTTCGGTGAGATAGTGATCAGGGAATCAATATAAGCCGCGTAGCGACCTTGTTTGCTATCAGTTTCGTTGGTGGCCATGTAATAACCTTGCGTGTTTAATTTGTCTCTGGTAAGTGCTTACTGATATTACATTAAAGGTGAGGGTTGTAAAGACTTATCTATTTCTTTCGATAGGCATCAAAACCCTTAACCTATGCGCATTATACATCTATTTAGCGGCAAATTGTCATTATCAGCTTGCATGGTTTGTCAGACAAATCTGATATAGATGTATTCCGTATTGATACAATAGGTAGTAGTATTTCCGAACTTTCGAACGTGTTGAGTTGGATGATATGAGATGAAAAATATAACTTCTAATTTGAACGCCCTTGAGGTTGGACATGCATTTGCGCTCGGGATGGATGGCGTGGCAACGATACTTACAGAACTTAATACTGAAGAACTTCCGATAGACATGAGCGACACGACAGTCTTCACTTTCGAACTCAGCAACAAACATTTCACTCTCATCAATACCGGCTGCGGCTCACTTGCCGTAAGAACCCATTAACTGCAAATCCTACCTATTGAAACCTGTACGAACAGCTTGGCCACCTGTTCGTACAGCATAAAATTACACACATTAGAAAACAAATTGTTTTAATAACAAGGAAATTCTCATGTCCAAAGCCATGACCAGAGCCGTGCTGAAAGAGGTACAGGACTTCCGCGACTGCGTAAAACGAGTTGTAGCGATGCTTTCAGGCAAACAGATACCTGTTGCAGAACGAGGCAATGAAGCGTATGTCCGCTACAACCGGCGCGGCGAACCAGTGCTGGTAAACATCCCATCTATACCGGACGACGCGTCACCAACCCTCATGAACGCAGTACGTGGTTTTCTCGACCATGAAGTAGCCCATATCCTCTTTACTGATCCGAAAGTCGCGATGAAGATGCGCGAGAGAGGAAAGGCTCCGTCTACCGGGCTTTGGAACGCGCTGGAAGACGTTTTTATTGAACGCAGAATGGGACAGGTATTCAACGGAACCCGTCGAAATTTGCTGGCCACACAGAACCTGGTGATCGACAAATACTTCAAGGGCAAAGTGTCAGAGGCGGTTTCAATCTGCCACGGCAACCAGCGTGAATTGTTCCTGAAATTTTTCCTTTGCCCGGTCGTCCGCGCCTGGGATGGCCAAAGCCCCTTCATCGACTTTATGGAAGAGCACTGGCACCTCATCGAGAAGCCTGTAGCCTTGCTCAAAGAGCATGGCATCGACGTGGCCGTTCGCAATATGTCGAACACAGAGGACTGCGTAAAGGTCGCAGCTGCTATCGCCCAAATCATGCAGGATATGAAAGACAAGCCAAAGGGCAAATTACCTGAGCTTAAATCATCTGCCAAGAAGCCGTCTAAGAGCAAAGACGAGTCCGAGGAAACACCAGAGTCAGGCGACGATCCGTCTCATAGTGAATCTGCACCAAAGCGAACCAAAGGCGAAGACGACGACAAGGAAGAGCAAGAAGATGATGCCTCAGAAGAGGAAGATTCTGGGGATTCTGATTTGCCTGATTTATTAGATAAGGACTTACCTATACATGATAAAGAAATTAGTGATACAGAAAGTAAATATACAGAAGCAGGCGAAGATGAGTCAGGAGACACCTCAGAATCCGATGATACCGGCATGGAATCAGGTGATTCTGACGACGAAGGTGGTAGTGATGGCACTGGCGCTCCAACGCCTGGCGATGGCATTCGCGAAGACGCCGATGACTCCGATGGTTATGGCTCTGGCGCCGCTGGCGATGGGGATAGTGATAACGGCGAAGACTCCGATGCCGGTCGTGGGGAGTCCGAAGGAGAAGGCGAAGAGGAAGAGGACGTCGCCGATCACACTGACGGCGAAGGCAAGGAAAATGAGGATGCCGCGGAAGCGCCTGAAGACAGTGAGTCAGGCTTTGTTCCTGCGCCGGATGAAATGACTCTGGAGGACGCACTCAAGGCGCTCGACGAGATGGAAGAAGGAACAGGCGAAATGACCGAAGACGCACTGTCAGCCACCATCAGCAAAGAGCTTATGAGCACCTCACTTTCTGAGTATCGCCCATACGATCGTTCATACGACTTTATCGGGTTGATTGATGAGGCCGAAGAGCATGTAAAACGCACCAGAAAGACGTTCGGCGCAATCCCAATGCACTCACCTGTCGATCGCTACCGTATGGTTCCGGAAGGCAGAAAACTCTTTGAACTGAAAATCGAAAAACATCTGTCTGCCGGCGTTTCTTCGACTCTGGCCAAAGACCTGGAGCGAGCTATCGCCAGCCGCAACCGGGTTCAGTTCATACCGGGTCAGAGACGTGGGCGGATACATGGCGCGAACCTGTATCGTCTGGCAATGAACGACGACCGCGTGTTCCGCAAGAAAGAAGACCACAGAGCGGTGAACGCGTGCGTCCAGCAGGTGATCGACTTGTCTGGCTCAATGGGCGGCAGGAAGATTCAACTGGCACTCGCCAGCGCCTACACCATTGCGGATGCTCTGGATCGTATCAATGTGCCTAACATCATCACCGGCTTTACCACGTTTGGTAGTCCGGATTATGAAACCATGTCGAAGCGCGGGTTTACTCGTTTCGAGGCGCTAATGCTGCCCATTATCAAAAACTGGAATGAGAAAGCTAACTCTCCAGAGATCCGCGCCCGCATGGGCTGCGTGTGTGAGACGTTCCCCCTGCTCAATAACGTCGATGGAGAGAGCGTCGCGCAGCTGGCGACTCTGTTTGCAGGGCGAATGGAGGACAAGAAGATCATGCTGGTTATGAGCGACGGGGCGCCATGTGCTGCAGGCGATGGGTTCCATCAGCATTTGCGAACCGTCACCAAAGAAATTGAGACCTTGAGTGACATCGATTTGATGGCTATCGGCGTTCTGACCGACGCACCACGGCGTTACTACAAAAATTACGCACTGGTAAACAGCGTAGAAGAGTTAGGGCCGTCAGTCGTCACTGAGCTATCTCGTATCATTCTTGGGTAATTGTTTTACCCGTAAAAATAAGTAATCACTTACTATACAGCCTAATATATTTATATAAGATATACCCCACGAACGACAAACAGTAAGGAAAAACACATGACCGCTACTGCACTACAGCAAGAAGAACATTTGCCGGAAGCCATCGTCTGCAAGTGGTGTGGCAAATCCTTTCATTACCTGAAATCCCATATCTCTATGGGCCGTTGCGAAAACATTCCTGAGTCCGCGAAGGGTCTGGACGTGGACGAAGTGGTGAAAATGTACACCTCTGCGTTTCCGGATGAACCAACGATCTCTCGCACGGCACTGGCCAAACTCAATGAGAAGCGTGCCGAAAAGCATTCAGGCGAAGGAAAAGTAGCTGAGATTAGCGCACATCCGGGCTACGTAGGAACGGTCGAATACAAGACTGAACTGGTGGCCGCGCACGAGCTGCTTGGCGTAACGATCAAAGAGCTGGGAACGCCACGCGGAAAACCACTACAGGTGACAGTCAACGTCAACACGCCTTATCCGGAGTTCATACCGGAAGCGAAGAAGAACTATGTGTATGGCGACTTCGACCTGATTAAAGACATCTTCATGATGCTGGAAATCGGAATCCCAGGCTATCTCTGGGGTCATGCAGGAACCGGTAAATCTTCTCTTCCTACGCAGCTATGCGCCCTGCTGAATCGACCACTGATCCGCGCCCAGCATACGGCGTCTATGGAAGAAGCACACGTTACAGGCCAGATCCTCGCTCGCGATGGCTCCACCTACTTCGAGCCGGGTTTGCTGGCGCTGGCGATGAAAAATGGCTGGGTGTACCTCGCTGATGAATATGACTTCGCGTTCCCGCAGATTCTGGGTGTGTACCAGCCAGTTCTTGAAGGAGAGCCGCTGATCATCAAAGAGGCAACTCCGGACTGGCGCCGTATCACTCCGCATAAACGCTTTGCCTTCATTGGCACTGGCAACACTAACGGCTCTGGCGACGAAACGGGTCTCTATCAAGGAACGAACATCCAGAACGCGGCGAACTTCTCGCGCTTCGGCATTGTTTCGAACGTGAAGTACATGAGCACTAAGGCTGAAGTCAACATGCTGGCTGAGGCTGGCGTCATCCGCGAATACGCCGAGAAAATGGTGAAATTCGCGAACCTTGTCCGTGAAGGTTATGAACAGCATCTGATCAGCCAGCCAATCGGCCCTCGCGAGCTGCTGCTGTCCGCAAAAATCGGAATGATGCGCGGTGATTTCTCTGCCGGCATCGAAAAGTCGTTTATCAATAAACTTCCATCCACGTCTGCACAGGCAGCGCGTGAAGTGGTTCAGAAGATCTTCGGTTAATCGTGCGTAAAGGATGTTTCGGCTCTCTTATCGCAGCGTCTGAAACTGGCCGGGCTTGTCTGGCGTGTCCGGATAGGTCCGAGTGCCACCAGTCAGCCAAAGAGGTTGCGATTTCGATGTATGGGAAGTTCGTTGGCTTCCCCAATGACAAAATCAAGAAAACCAGAAAGGTAAAAACACATGAAGGCTCTGATGGTCAGAACTGACTTCTCCCTGGGAGAGTCGGCTCTAAAAGCAGAAAACGCGGTGAAAATCGCGAGAGACGCTGGCTACACCGCTGTCATTTCCGCTGACAGCATGAACATTGCCAGTGTGATCCCCCTGCAACGTGCCGCTGGCGACGACATGGCGGTTATTTGTGGTGTTAAGCTGAATGTTGTCGACGATCCGACATACGAGCACCGCGCCCGCCTTGCGAAAGAGTCAGGGGGATGTATGGAATCATTGGTACGTGATCGCAGCTACTGCTTCACGGCACTGATAAAGAATGAGCAAGGTTATCGCGACGTGTGCGAACTGATGACCTTAGCCAACAAGCGCGAGCAATTCTACTTTGTCCCGCGTCTGGCGCTTGACCAGCTGGCGGCCGCATATGCCAAAGGCAACATCATCCTGCTGACGTCTGACATTGGCAGTGTATTCCAGCGCCGGGACTTCGCAAAGATTATCGGGACGCTGGTGACAGCTGGAGGACGCGATAACTTCTACAGCGTGGTTTATCCGCACCCTACCCCATTCTACGACCAGATTAACGTCCGGGCGATGAAAGTGGCGAGCGCACTGAAAATAGAGCCAGTGGCATTCTATCCCGCTTATTACGAAGCGGTCGACGACGCTGACATTAAAGACATTGCGCACATGGTTACGAACAACATCAAAATCGACCAGCCGCATCGTCTGCGTATTCCCCACCAGCGAGATAACGCCGTTAATGGTCGCCGCCATCTCCTTGAAGCACTGAAAGCCTTCTCCGTTCGAATGGATGTGCCGGTAACAGCTGCAATGGCCTCAACAACGCAGGACACTATTATTGAAGCCTGCACATGGCGCTGGCATGAATTGCCACCAGCACTGCCCAAGATGGCAGACGACGAACCTGCAACGCTGATGAAGCTGGCTGTCGCGGGGCTGCGCAAGCGTCTTACTACCAAAGAGTTTGGCTACACCCCACCGGCTTCTGAGCACCGTATGTATGTTGATCGCCTGAAGTACGAAATGGACACGCTGACCCGCCTGGGCTTCTGTGGCTACTTCCTGATGGTGCGCGACCTGATGAATCACAGCCGTGAAACTGGCATTCCTGTCGGGCCTGGTCGTGGTTCCTCTGCCGGTTCTCTGGTGGCGTGGTGCATAGGCATAACCAACGTAGATCCTATCCGTCACGGTCTTCTGTTTGAGCGTTTCATCAACCCTGAACGTCTAGACTTGCCGGATGCGGATCTGGACTTCAGCCAGGCACGTCGTCATGAGGTGATCGAGTATCTGAATGAACGCTATGGCGAAGATTACGTTGCCGGTATTCCGAACTTCACCTATCTGGGCGCCGCTTCTGCGCTGCGTGACACTGCGCGTATTTACGGTGTCGACGCTGCTGATATGGCGGTATCCAAAGAGTTCAAGAATCTGGAGGACGATAGCCTGTCACTGGAAGAGCTGCGCGAGCAACTGGCCAGCCTGGACAAATACGCCACGAAAAACCCGGAAGCGTTCAAAGCGGCGTGTAAGCTGCAAAGCCTGATGCGTGGTTTTGGCCGTCACGCAGCGGGGATGATCGTCGCTGGCGTTCCACTGGTAGAGCGCACGCCCGTCGAGCTGCGTGGCAACGCTCGCTGTATTGCATTCGATAAACGTTACTGCGAGGCGATGGGGCTGATTAAGTTGGACGTTCTCGGTCTGGCAACGCTCGATCTGCTGGATAGCGCGAAACGCTACATCAAAGAGAGCACCGGGGATGACATCAATCTCGATGCGATCCCACTGGACGATCGCAAGGTTCTGGATGGGTTCGCTGCAGGGTACACGCAGGGCGTATTCCAGCTGGAGTCCGGCCCCATGCGCAAGCTGCTTAAAGATCTTGGCGGCGGCATTGAACCAATGAGCTTCAAAACCGTTGTCGCCACGACCGCACTCTTCCGACCTGGCCCGATTCAATCCGGCATGTTGGACGACTATGTCTCCGTGGCCAAAGGCTTCATGGCTCCACAGTCGCTGCACCCGGTACTGGACGAACTTACCGCGGAAACCAACGGCGTGATTCTGTATCAGGAACAGACGATGAACGCGACACGATTGCTGGCCGGTTTCACGATGGCCGAAGCAGATGGTGTACGTAAAGCGATCGGTAAAAAGGATATGGAAAAGATGAAGAGCATGGGCGAGAAGTTCGTCGTTCAGGCTCAAGCTGGTTGGATCGACGTTGAGATGGAAGACGGCACCACGCAGCGTATTCACCGCGCGGAACACTTCAAATGTGAGGACGGCGCACTGCGGACGGTCGAAGAAGCGCTGGAGGCAGGTGTGAAATTGCCGATGGCTGCTGTACGCGTTACAGTGTCACAACCGGGCTTGTCTGAGACGAAAGCTAAGGAGATCTGGGATGCCTTCGAGAAGAACGGTGCGTATCAGTTCAACAAATCACACTCCGTTGCCTACTCGCTGATCAGCTATCAGTCTATGTGGTTAAAGACACATTACCCTGCTGAGTTCTTCGCTGCTGCGCTCACCATTCTGGGCGAGGATAAGCACCAGGGGCTGGTTAAGGATGCGCTGACCTATGGCATTCGCGTATTGCCACCAGACGTTAACGTGTCATCTAACCGAATTGAGATCCGCACGCTGGAAGACGGCAGCCAGGTTCTGTATGCGCCATTCTCTGCTGTGAAAGGCTGCTCTGAGAATGGTTGCCAGGCCATCATGAGAGCGCGTGAGAAAGTTGGCGGCAAATTCGAGTCACTTGAGCAATTTGAGGAAGCGGTCGAGAAGCGTGCGTGTAACAGCCGGGTACGCGAGTCACTGCAAAAAGTAGGTGCGTTCGCATCGATTGAGCCAGGCAGTCTGCCAGCGACAGATCCGGAACGACTGCGCGACCAGGCCGAGTTGATGGGCAATCTGGTGATCGACGCTGTAAAAGCCTCTCGACCGTTCGAGATGAACCCTAAGCGCTCTGCTGAAGTGAATGTACTGATGACTCGCATGGCGGCCGAAATGGGCCTGGGAGACGACCTGATCCGCCCAAGCATTGGCATTAAGCCGAAAATCATGGTCATTCTGGACAACGCGAACGGCAATGATGGGCGTACCGGCTACTTCATGGAGAACGGCTACGACGACTTTAAGGCGAAGTTGCTTACTGCAGGCGATCTGCGCATGGGAGATCTCTACGTCACTGGCGTGTGCAAAAAGGTGAAGGACAAAGAGAAAGACTACACCAAAGACGAGATCGGCCAGTTCACCGACTTTATGCGTGAAGAGATCAATCTGGTGCGACCGACCTATGTGCTGACGTGTGGTAGCCGGGCGACTTCTCTCTTCAACAACAAGAGCAAACCATCCGACCTGATTGGACGCAAAGAGTATCTGCCGGAGCTGGATGTGACCGTTTTCTACGGATTTAACCCGAACATTTTGTACTTTCGCCCAGAGGAAGGCGAAAAGCTGGAAGCAATTCTGGCAGACGTAGCGGAGACAATTAGCAAATGAATAAAGAGAACACCATGAACGAGGCACAGAAGATTGCACAAGCGCTGGCGGCTATCCCAGCGGATTTTCAGGATAAAGCAGTTGCAGCCACCATGCGGTCGCAGTTCTGGGAAATCATCGACTGCCCGGTCACGTTAGATCTGACGCTGGCGTTCGCCGGGCTGGATGGTGCCGATAAAGTCAGTCGTCTGCGTAAATGTGCCAGAGCGCTGGCGCTTAAAACGCAAGATCCGAAGGCGTGCCAGTATCTGCTGGAGATTTACGAATCGGATAACCCAGAGGAACAGCTGGAGGCGTTCAAAGTGTTCCGCAATCGGCTGGTACTGAAGGTGGCCAAAGAATTTATGGAAGTGAACAAAATTGGCGATGTGAGACAGTACAGACTGAAGCGCCAGACCAGAGTCACTCTATCCAACATTTTTGGTAAGAAAGTCGCATAAAGCAAAAACCCGCCAATCGGCGGGTTTTTTTCATGCGCATTCGGCGTGATGACGTCGACGTGCGATAAGTGCTACCGCGATCGACTCAACTTCTTGAAAATCTTTTGAAGCGCTTGCACGTAAGGCAAGGTTCCATTTACTCAGCACACGAGCGTTATTTACCAAGTTGCTGTCTTCTTTTAATCGACCGTTCTTTAGTAGCCATTCGGCCACATCAGCCCAATCCCAAAGTGGAGATTGGCCTTTAATGCGTTGGACTGGGCAAGGGAAGTCGCCGCTACCGCGAGTGCCATCTTTCAACATTGCAATCGCCTGTCGGGACATTTCTGTAATTTCTGCAATGTCGCTCAGGCCAACAAGGGCAGAGTCGACAGATTCAACAATAGCGCCGATTCCGGCTGATTCGATATTGTCAATCGCTGATGCAATAGCGGCATCCAGCGAATCGGCTTCGCGGTCGAACTCAACATAGACGGAGTTTCCATATGCGCAAATCAGCGCATCGTCACAGCCGCTTTCGTACAGCGCGTCTTCCAGTCCTTCGGTCTCATACGTTACGCCTGAGAGGGTCAGAGTGAAGTTAAAAAGCGCCATAGTACCTCTTCGTTTAGTATTCAGAGTATTCTCTTATTTATTCGGTAAGGAGTTGTTGTAGCAACTCCTTACCGGGCAAAATCAATCGCAGCGATTAACCATACGAATGATTTGCTTGGCATGGTTGTCAGCACTTTTCGGCGTTGACCATACACTCATTTGGTGATCTCGGTGTTCACCTTCTGGATTGCCACAGCGCAATTTGCAAAAACAGTGTGCAGAATCGCCTGGTGGAACCCAAACCCAGCCTTGAGTTACAGCATATTCAATGGCCGCTTGAATATGCTTATTAGGATGTTTCTTCAGATACAATTTATCTCCGGCATATTATATGTTCGGTGTTGACAACTGTCAACGGCGAGTGAAATCAATCCGTCCGTGTCTCCACCATATTGTCGTACGCTGTCTACGGCCAGCTTTTAACGGGGCATAGAGTATCAGAACCACCTGATTTTTCACTGGCTTACCTATCTCATAACCTCCATTTCATCGTGTCATCATCTCCTCCGCCGTTTCTATTATGATAAGATTGATACATATAAATAAGCAGACGATTAAAACTATGAGCACCGATATCTACGAAAAAATCATGTCCGATCTGGAGTTCGACCGCGACAATCTTGAGGAAGTCTGGCGTCAGCAACCGCGCCTGTTAATGGAGTACGGCTCTAAGCTGGCGCGGGCAGAACGCGAAGTCGCAGATGCAAAACTCTCCCTCGATGCGATTGAGGCGAAAATCTACGACAATGAGCGTAAGAACCTGAGTATGAACGGTATTAAGTTCAATGAATCCGTACTGGAGGCGAAGGTAAGAACCAACCCGCAATACCTCGCAAAGCGCCAGAAACTCGACGATGCCCGGCACATTGCAGATCTGTACAAGCACGCTGTAGCCGCCTTCTCTCACCGCCGCGACATGATTGTCCAGGCGTCCAAAATGGCTATCGTGGAGATTGAACGTTTGGGCGCCGAACGTTTCCACTCTCCCCGTTAATTTACGCTAGATCGTAAGTAAGTACTGATCTATTATTCTTCTCGTTCGAAAGAGCCACGAATAAACGAACGCCCAACGCGCATAGCGCCAATGGCCACAATCACAACAAGGAGAAATACATGTCTAAGTCATTACTTGATCTGCTTAACAAGACCCGTGGCGATATTGCTTCTAAACGTGGCAATAACGTTGATTTGACCCGTCTGAAAGACGGCAATAACTATCTGCGCATTTTTCCGAACAAGGACGACCCGAATGGCGTGTTCTTCCAGACTTTCGGTATGCACTACGTTAAGCATCAGAATGAGGAAGGCAAAGATGTAACCACCGCCTACATCTGCGAACAGCACACCCACGGCCACGCTTGCCAGCTGTGTGAGATGGTTATGGAAGGTCGTGCTCGCTTTAAGGGCAACAAAGCGATGGAAGAGCGCATTAACAGTATGCGTGCTACACCGCGTTATCTGGTCAACGGTGTTCTGTCTGCGCGTGAAGACTTTGCAGACGCAGAGAAATGCCAGCTGATTGAGCTGCCGTCTACGGTCTTCGACGATATCTGCAAAGTGATGTCCGAAGATATTGCGGATGATATCGGCAACCCACTGAGCAAAGAAGAAGGCTATGCGTTCCTGATTAAGCGTACCGGTTCCGGTCGTGACACCAAGTACGACGTATCCCCGAAACGTAAAGTCTACAAAGGCGACATTCCTGAGAAGCTCTGGACTACCCAACACGATCTGATCGCATACGCGAACCAGGCTGACGAAACTCGTCTGCTGTCTACGGCTCGCACTATGGGTCGTCTGATTGGTATTGCGGCTCCGGCAGCAACAATGTCCTCTCCGGCCATTTCTTCCGCTGCAAAATCAGCTGCTGCTGAACTGCCAGGCTTTGGCTCTATCACTGGTCATACGGAAGGCGCAGCTGCTGTCGCTACAGCACACACACCGGCTCCAGAGTCCACCAGCCTGGTTGATGAAGAGATCCTGCGTGCCGCTGAAGCTGAGTTCAAACCGGAAACTAAACCGGAAGAGGTTAAAGCTCCGGAAGCCGCCGCAGCTGCAAGTGCTTCCGCATCTGCTGCCGCTGCATCTGTACCAGCTGACGAAGGTCTCGATGACCTGCTGGCTGAACTGGACGCTCTGTAATCCCATAACGTGACCAGTAAGGCGTCTACGGACGCCTTACTTTTTGGAAGGAGTGTACCGGTGAATTATCTCTTTGTGGACGGTAACAGCCTGGGCTATTACCACCAGCAATCCGACAAATTACACAACGGCGAGATGGAAGTTCAGGCGGCTTTTGGCTTCGTGAAGAACGTTCGTCGTTACGCCTCAATTCTCCATGCCCGCCCAATGATCTTGTGGGATGGATTCAGCGACAAACGTCGCGACTTCTACCCGGAGTACAAAGCGAATCGCGATGACGACCCGGATATGAAGAAGATGAAAGAAGGTTTTGCCATCCAGAAGCCGTACATCTTGAAAATGATGACCGCGCTGGGCGTTAACCAACTCATTGCAAAGGATGCAGAAGCGGACGACCTGGCAGGAATGCTGGTCTCTCGCCTGGCTCCGCAGCCGACCGTTGATCATATCTACCTGCTGACTGGCGATGGCGACTGGCTTCAGCTGGTTCGCGAGAATGTGAGCTGGGTAAGCCTGCGTGAAGATGCCAAGCACAAGCAGGTGAACTTCGAACAGTTCGCAGAGCTGACCGGTCTGCCGACGCCACGCGCGTTTCTGGAAGCGAAAGCGTTGCAGGGCGATACCTCGGACAACATCAAAGGCGTAGGTGGCATTGGTGATGGTGGCGCGAAAGAGCTGCTTCATGAATGGGGAAGTGTGGCCGCAATGGTACGCGGCATTAACGACGGCTCCATTGTCATCAACAAAGGTCGCTATAAGACGGCATTCAACAAGCTGGCAAGGAACGCCTTCAACGAGAAGACGGGCTGCCGGATGCTCGAAGCCTTTAAGCGCAACATGATGCTGATGAACCTTATCGACACAAAATTCCCACCCAGCGAAATCGAGTCGATTAAAGGCGCACGCGACATGAACGCCTTCGAACAGATGTGTTACGAGCTGAATTTCCGGTCGTTTCTGGAAGATCTGGAAGTGTTTGTTCTGCCATTTGAGAGGTACTGCTGATGCTGAAATCCATCATTAATGGCGGGGCAACTACGCCAACCATGCTGGCTAAAGAGATTGTCTTCTGCCACGGCGAACACGCTGTGGTGGCGCTGCCGAACATTCTGGGCGCTGCTGGCATTTCTGCTACTGAGCGTGAGTTCGTGCTGGTCAGCGAGCAGGTTGTGAAGATCATCGCTCGCGTCGCCAAACACCTGAACCACGACGCAATCAAGTTTGACGAAGCCGCAGCTTCGAAGCGAATCAACGAATCAAAAGGAGCCTAATCATGGCAAAAGGCAAATCCGCACTGGCACTGGCGCTGAAAAAGAAAATCGGCAGTAATGACGAGATCCAAAAGGTCTCCCACTGGATTGACTCCGGTTTCCCTCCACTGAACAAAGCCATTTCCGGACGTTACGACGGTGGTTTTCCGTGTGGGCGTATCGTTGAAGTCTTCGGGCCACCAAGCGCCGGTAAAACCTTTTTGGCGACGGCTGCGATGGTATCAGCACAGAAACAGGATGGTCTGGCCGTATTCCTTGACCACGAAAACAGCTTCGACGTTGGTCTTGCGGTGGCGAATGGCTTGAACGCCGACGAAGACGACGGTCAGTGGGTCTACAAACAGCCGGATACCTTCGAAGACTCCGTTGAGCTGATCGGCACAATCCTCAAGCTGGTGCGCGACGAAGAGCTTATCCCGGAAACAGCCCCTATCTGCATCGTAGCCGACTCTCTGGCGTCGATGGTACCGAACTCGAAAGCTGAGAAGTTCGACAAGATGGCAGAAGGCACTGCGAAGGACAAAGATCAGCTGAACATGAACGACAACACGGCGCTGGCGCGCGCGACGAGTGCGAACTTCCCTACTCTGGCGCTTTGGGCGCGTAAGTACAACGCGTGCATTATCTTCTTAAACCAGGTGCGTACCAAAATTGGCGTGATGTTTGGCGATCCGACTACGTCTCCGGGTGGCGACTCTCCGAAGTTCTACGCGTCGGTTCGCATCCGTCTTGGCGCATCCGTTATGAAGGATGGCAAAGAGAAGATCGGACAGGACGTTGGCGCCGAGTGCATTAAAAACAAAGTCGCGCCTCCGTTTGGCAAATGCTCATGGAAATTCTACTTCGACCCGACTCGCGGGCTGGACGTCATCGAATCGCTGGTTGAGTACATGCTGGAGGAAGGATACCTGCCCAAGAACGCCAGCGGGCGTGTGGAAATTGGCGATAAGAGATATACCAAATCGCAGATCGTCGAGATGTACCGCGAGAAACCACTCCCGGAAATCATCGCAGCACTCCAGGCGATAGACGAACGGCGAGCGAAAGAGTCGTCCCCAGCAGAGACAGAAGAAGCGTAATCACAAGGCGTCCATTGGACGCCTTTTTACACTTGAAAATATATAAGTACTTACTTATTATTTCTGCACCAAAACGACAAAAGGAAACACATGATTAAGGGTTATCTCATGGCTGTTTCAGCTGTGGTGTCAGTCTGCTTTATCTACGGTTTACTGGTTCCATCGCTTATCTCAGCTAAAAGCGATCTGGCCTTCTTTATCGGACTTGCCATCGCTGTAGTCTTCCCGGTTGCCTTGTTAAAAGCTGGCCGCAGGTATATCAACTCACTCAATAAAACTAAGGAGAAGTAAGTAATGAAGAAAGGTTTACTGGCGGTGACTTTGGCTGCTATTTGCACAATGGGTCTGACCGGCTGCGATCGCGTGGAACCGGGATACGTTGGCATTAAGGTAAACAAATTGGGTGAAGACAAAGGTATCGGTGAAGTTGTCGGCGTTGGCCGTCAGTGGACTGGTCTGAATACCGAGCTGTACACCTTCCCCACTTTCAAACAGATGAAAACCTACGATGAGCCGTTCACATTCCAGATGAGCGACGGTACAGCCATCGGCCACAAAATTGGTGTGGCATATCTGGTTAATCGCGACAAAGTAACTACCGTATTCCAGACCTATCGCAAAGGTGTTGACGACATTACCGACACTGACCTGCGCCAGAAGATTGCGGATTCACTGAACCGTCTGGCCAGCCGCATGACTACCGACACGTTCATCGACGGTGGCAAGGCGTCTCTGCTCGACAATGCGCTGAAAGACATTCAGGCAGAAATGTCACCGGTAGGTATTGAGGTTATTAGCCTGTCATGGGTGGGCAAACCAGACTACCCGGACACGGTCATCGAATCTATCAATGCCAAAGTGACCGCGAACCAGAAAACGCTCCAGCGCCAGCAGGAAGTTGAGCAGCGCAAGGCAGAAGCGAACATGCTGCGTGAACAAGCCGAAGGTGAAGCCGACGCTATCCGCAAACGTGCTCAAGCAGAAGCTGACGCCATCAAGTTGCGCGGTGAAGCATTACGTCAGAACCCGAACGTCATGGAGCTGGAAGCCATCAACAAATGGAATGGCCAGTTGCCTCAGTACATGACTGAAGGGGCTAATACTCCGTTTATCGCGTTGAAGTAACAGCCTTTTCAAAGATACGGCGTCCACTTGGACGCCTTTTTTATTTCCGTATTATCACCAACAAGAAAACAAATTGGTTACTAATACGGAATTAACTTCCGTTGAAGTAAAAAGTGACAACGCCACATAGTTGTTCGGCAACGGATGAGAAGGAGATCGGGAATGAAAAATTACAGCGAGATGACGGACTTTGAGATTAACTGCCTGGTAGCGGAAGCCACCGGCCATCGACCGCTCATTTCACAATATGGCTGGAAAGGCTCACAGGAAGGCGATTACACCGCAGTGGTCGCCATCGGTCCGAACGGAGCCGGAACCTTCGACTGGTGTAACGATCCGGAAGATGCGTGGGACATTATCTACCGACACAGAATCGGCGTAATCCCTGCCAGACAGCCTGGCGAGTGGAGAGCGGCCCACAGAAAAGTGGATAGCTCAACGCCACAACATCTGATCCAGAACCCTAACCCTTTCAGAGCGGCAATGACCGTGTTCCTTTTAATGCAGGAGAAAAAGCGTGAAGAAACTGTATGACGCGGCCAACGCTGCGCTGGATGTAGTGGATACCGAAATTGCCCAGGGCTTCCCGGAGCCAGAATGGGCGACGCAGCTGCGCGAGGCAATTGCAGAAATGAACGCTCCGGAATCTTCAGAAGATGAAACTGACTGGCAGCGTTTCATCAGAATGTACGCGGAAGAGATTGGCCCGACGCCAACCGCTGAACAGGCCATGCTGCTTAAGTACTTCAAGGAGGCTGGAGAGAATCTGCCGGTTGATGACACCCCGCACTGGTTTCACGCCGCCTGGCGTAAGTTCGACGTGATCTACACCCGCGATCTGGGAAGTAAAGATATGGTCGTCTGGCATCTGATGCACATTGATAAGGCTGTCGACCGCACGCTGGAGAAGTTCTTTCCACCAGCCTGAACACAATGATTGTGTACCGCATGGCGCACATTAGTATAAATAAGTACTTACCAACAAGGAGGAACACATGAAGATTTTGGTTCGCATTTCATCAAGCACCGACTATGACGTTTATCCGTTGTTCATGGTCAAGTGCGACGGTCTGAACGATGAAGAAATCCAAGCGGCAATTGAGCGCAATCTCGTTGAGTATACTGGTATGGATGCGGATTCTGTGCATGTCGATGATGACGGTGTTTGTTGGAGCAATGGTAGTTGTTGGTATGTAGACGACACGACGCCGGTAAGCGATGAAGACGCTGCTCACCTTGAGCGTATTTTAGGCATCAGCACTTTTGAGTGATATTTACAGCAAAAAATATATAAGTTAGTATTTACCTATCATGAAAACAGTATTAGACACCTTATTACTTATTATCTCGATAGCTTTTGTACTCGATTGCATCTTCACCGGAGCAATCCGTAAAGCGCTGGCGCCTGTTAATGGCGCGATGATTAATGCGCTGGCCGTAGTGCTGGTATTCGACTCAGCATTCGGCTTTATCAAAGGAGTCGTGGCATGAAGAAAATAGCCCTGGCTCTGGCGCTGTTCACTCTCCCTGCCTACGCGGACACACATGTCTATGAGTGTGAAATGTCTGTGGCCGAAGTGAAAAACGACGAGATCTGCAACGTTGTCAAAGCTAACTACGGCGCGATGATTGTGGACAGCGGCGAACAGTTTTATGTCGTGCGCGATGATCGCGTCCTGTCTTCACCCTATCTCACCAGACGTAACGGCAAACTATCTGGCGTGGGTGAAGATAAGTTCGTTTACGACAAATCAGGTGATGTCTACGGCGTTCACGCGAAGAACGCCAGCTACTTTTTCGATGACTGCAAGGAGGTTGGTTGATGGCGGTTACACTGGCAGGTCTTGAAATCGAAAAAACAAGCGGCTACTGGCGTGCCAAGGGGTTTAAACAGCCAGGCTTGCTGGAGCGACTGGAACGTGAGGACGGTATCATTATCCACCAGCGTCGCGAGTGGCGCATGTACGATCCGGAAACAGGTAAGCTCACTACGAAGGCCGGGACGCTCTGGGGGCTGCTGAAGAAAATCCACTGATAACACCAACCACTGCGGTGAGTAGCCAGCTCACCGCGCGCGTATCTGGGTCATAACCACTGTAGTGAGTAAAACACCATTCAGGTATACAACCTAACCACTGTAGTGAGTAAAACGGCTGCCGTGGCATCTGGTATCCACTGTAGTGAGTAAAGTGGTGATTATCGACTTCACTATCCACTGTAGGGAGTAAACAGGCGTTCATTCACAGCAAACAACCACTATGAAGAGTGATGGAATGCGACCTCCAGCGGGTATCCACTATAGAGAGTAAACCTTCACTATTTTCAGCGGATATCTACTCACTACAGTGGTTAGTAAATACAGCCAACCGATTCTGCTCTCCATAGTGGATAGCCAATAACGAAGAGAGCAACGATAACCACTATAGAGAGTGGATTTAACAAGTCACCCAGTGACTACTAACCTCGCAGCCCTTGTTTCATCAAGGTTTGTAACCACTAACATTTATTTCGTTATTTGAGCGCTACTGCCTACAGTGGTTACTCTTCGGTTGTTGTTACTCACTACAGTGGATAGCGGATTTCAGATAAACAAAAGGCCCACTACAGCGGATAGTGAGCCTTTCTACTCTCTACAGTGGTTGGGCTATTTGCGAGCCTTTGCCTTGCGCAGCTCTTCGAGAATCGCCAGTTCTTCCTTGCTCAACATGACCATCTCACCGTCTTTTTCTTCAGGAACAACATCGATGATGTCCTCCTGACCATCGCCAGGCAAGTTATCTTCCTGCTCTTCTGGTTCTTCCGGCGCAGCTTTAGTTGGTGGCAACGCCGGGCGTAACTTCGGCCGCCTATAGTGGATGATGAAGTAGACCGAGCTGCCGCGCTTCACTTCGGTGTAATCGAGATAGCCGATCTCCCGCAGCTGCTCCATCGCCTTCCTGACTGTCGCGTTCTGGGTAATGGTGCGGCTGGTTAAGTTAAGTCTGGCGCGTAAGCGAGCCAGCGAGATTGGTGCCGGATCAGGAGGCAAACTTTCGATGAAGGTGTAGAGCGCCTGCGCGGATTCTTTTCTGGAGAGTTCGTTGATTGCCCGGAGTTGCAGAAGAACCTTTTTGTCGAACTGGTAGAGTTCGAAAATCTTAGGATCAGCCTGCAGAGAGACCGTGTCGTTCTTGGTGCTGTACTTTGCTGTCTGCACAAGGTGCGTCACGTAATACTCATCAGAGCCTTTACTGCGGAATGAGATCGTGTTTGTGGCGATACGAGTTAGAGAACTGTCCAGGCGTTTACGTAACTTCGCGGACGATCTGGCCGTTGGTATGCCACAGAGTCTGACGAACTCGACGAAAGGTAACGTGACAGTGTCGCCAACAACCTTGTGTTTAGCGAACGCGTGGATGATGCCTACCCACGTTTTGAAGTCGTTATCCATATCCAGACGAACGCCGGAGATCCTTATGTCCTCATACCCTTCGGCTTTAGCCAGAGACAGCTGTTTGAGTTCAGCAGAGGCGTCCATAGAGACCATTTGCCCCTTCCTGCCCCTGGACGTCGATTTCAGCGTCGGAACGAAGAGACCAAGACGCATCAAAGCAACGGGCTGAACTGTGTTGTTGGTGTTAGGAACTAACGTAACAACTTCGCCGGTCTTTTTGTCTGTTTCTGAGAATGCTTCAACGATCGCTATGTTTTTATTGCCGTTTTCGCTCATTCCAAGTGTCTCTTTTTATTCGACGGCTTTGCCGGCCTTTGCTGATTACAGTGGATATTAGCACTCATCACAGCGGTTATCCTACCGCCTATAGTGGTTTTTCTACTCTCTACAGTGGTTGGTTTACTCTTCATAGTGGCTGATCTTCTCTCTATAGTGGATATCGATCGCCTCTAAAGCCAGATGGCACAACGGTTTGCGGGGTGCGGGGATCTTTTTGGGTCTTTGAGGGTCTCTTTGGTTCTCTTTGGGATCTGAATTACTGGATCGGGCCTGTGTATAAAAATCAGGTAATTGCAAAATCAGGCATCACTACCATTCTGGGGAGAATGTGTGGTCGAAACAAACACGCCTGAATACAAGATTAACAATATATCCATGAATATCAGCTACCTGCCGCAGAAAAACAGGCAAAGAGTTATCCAGTTAAGACAATGCCTCCTACTCACTACAGTGGATACCGACCACTCTCCAGAAAGGTTGTTTTGCTCTTCATAGCGGTTATTATGCTCTCTACAGAGGTTACTTTGCTCCCCATAGTGGATAGCTACCCCCTCTCAGGCCAGTAACCGCAACGGCTGGAGACGATCGGGGATCTCTTTTGATCTTCTGTAGGATCTCTCTGGGGATCTAATTATTGGATCGGTCCTGTGAATAATGGGTATAAGTAAAACAGGCATTTGCAAACATCGGTGCGCCTTGTCAGTTATCGTTTCCACGGACAAAACTATTTGAATAAGAATTATGGATCTCAAACGCACGCGCTGGGTTCGCCGTCTTGAAGATGGCTCCTACACCATTGAATCGAACACTAGCCTGAACAAACAGAAGTTGCTCTGCGACCTGTGTGGCATTGCGTCGAAGTGCCCGATTAACGAAACCCGGCTCAAACTCCACGACGCCGGTGCGCACTTCCACCTGAACAGCTGCATACGTTACGTGCCACTGCTGGCATTTCGTAAACCGATCATCGGATTAGACGCTCCCTACTTCAATACACTCCGCTCTGGTGTAACATGGCGAGACCGGGTCGAACCTGGCAAGCTCGTTTGTCTGGTTGAGGCTGATACTGGAAATATCATCCGGTTCGGGAGAGTCGATAAGGTCTACTCCGGCCCAGTGGATGAGATGCTGCGGAAACACAGCCAGTTTAACCATCTCTGCATGGGTGGAGAGAAGATCGAGAAGGTTGGCGAAGTGATCCGCAAATCCTACGGACACTTCCTGAACGACGACAGCCTTCTCACGGCCATCTACATTCGCCATGTCGATCGGGAGTTCGATACTGAGTATCACAGTGCTGAAGAGTTGAATCTTGTCGATCCTCGCCCAAAAGCTGGGGTAATCGACATCAGCGTAGCGCGTCAGAAGCCCCCTGAGACGTTTTAAACGTAAACTCATGGTTTTACCGGGGCATAAAATATGGTGTCTTAGAAAGACACTGAGAGCTTTAGGGATTAATACATGAGTGAATTTTATTCAAGGGCAGCAACTGTGGCAGACATGCCATTTATCATGGGTGAGTTCGAAGACGGCGCACGCAAGGGCCACTTCTACGAAGAGATCCTCACATCAAAGAGGGGCAAAACCTTTGAGAAACAGACCAGGCTGGCAATCAAGACGAACGAGCAGGGCCAATACTCCGGGCATTATATCTACATCCTGCTGCGCCGTTCTGATGACAAAAAAGCAGGGCTAATCTGGTTCTGTGCCGCACTCGATCCAACCGGTGCGCCACGACTTGAACTCCGTGCCGTCAGTATCGTCAAAGAGCTACGCGGGAAAGGCTATGGGTCAATGCTGGTGTCCGACATGATCGATTCAAACCCGAGCCAGCCAATGATGGCTAAGTGCTACGTCAAATCCTCGCAAATGGCTGACATGCTAAAACGCAGAGGTTTTCACCTTTTCGACACGTCACCCAAAGGCACGCAGATGCTGTTTCGCGATCCAAAGTAAAAAGCACCCATATGAGGTGCTTCTGAAGAATTAATCGCAGGTCGTTTTGCCTGTGCCGTCTGGGTATACGATGGATTCGCACGACTTGCCGTCCAAGAAGCTGTAGCTGCGAATAGTGCCGTCCGGATCTCGTTCTGTGTAGGACTCCAGCTTCTTCGGATCAGCGTTCTTACGGCGCACTTCTTTCAGCTCATATTGAGCCTTGTACATCTCCTTGTAGGCTTCCTCTATGCGCTTCATTTTGATTTTTTTAGCCTCTTCGTTTCCAAGATAAGCGGCCATTTCTATATCACAGTTAAACTCAATTTTTGGAAATGTTGGCTTGTACGAGTAATATCGATTTGGTGAGTTTTCGTTGTCTGTCAGGTAGGCTTTACCACCGCAAAGCTTATCAGCACGATCTTGCGCAATAGCAACACTGGAAGTTGAGTAAATATCGACGAACCCGCCAGCTGACTTTTCATCTTGAGGCTGCTTTGGCACGCATCCGATCAGAGCAATGGCCATCGCCCCTACAATTACGCGTTTCACCGTCCGTTCTCCTTTTTCGTTTGGTTGTCATCATTGAGTGACTGCGATTATAGAGTGGTTTGTAACATTTAGAAATCTTTGTTGCTCCATAAAATAGGTATTCACTTACTTATATATTTTGTCATAATCATGTGCCTGTAGATATTCTTATATGCCGTGTTGTCTGGGTTGTTCGCCTCTCAAACACGCTTAACATCTGTATCAAAATAACCACAAAGGAAAAGACACATGACATTGCCATACGGGGTGATATCAGATCCCCATTATCATCGTTGGGATGCTTTTGCGACAACAAACGCTGACGGGCTGAACTCTCGACTGGAGATCCAACTGGACGCCACGAAAGAAGCTGCCAAAGCCATGAAAGCTGCGGGCTGCAAGCACATGCTGGTAGCTGGTGATACTTTCCATGTTCGTGGTGCTATATCACCATCCGTCCTGCATTTCGTAACTGAAACTTACGAGTGGATCATCAAAGAGTTGGGCCTCGAAGTGGTTATGCTGGCCGGCAACCACGACCTCGAAACCAACGATTCCGTATACAGCGCCAATGCAGCAGCCTCTCTGCGCTCAATCGGTGTGGAAATCGTCTGCGGCAAACGTCCTCACTCCATCAAAATTGGCGACGTTACCGTCCATCTGATTAGCTGGCGCAATAACCATGCAGAGCTTATCAGCGACCTCAAAACACTGCGTTCCGGGCTGGATGGCGACAATCACGATGTCGTTGTGCATACCTCGATCAACAAAGCGATCCCTACCATGCCTGATGTCGGCATCGACGCACAGGAACTGAAAGATATCGGCTTCCGTTTGTTGCTGTCCGGACACTACCACAACCACAAAGAAGTGCTGCCTGGGGTGGTTAGCATCGGGGCGCTGACGCACCAGAATTGGGGTGATGTTGGCTCGCTGGCTGGCTTCATGATCGTCAACCCTGACGGCACATTCACCCACCACGAAACCTCTGCACCCAAGTTCGTGAACCTCGAGGACGATGTGGAAGACGACCAAATTCGCGGTAACTACGTGCGCTTTCGTGCCGTTGTTGAGAGCGATGAAGAAGGCATCAAACTCCAGAACGTCCTGAAAACAATGGGCGCGAAGGGTGTCGTCTGCAACTTCATCCGCAAGGCATCGATGATGGAAGGCTCTGCCAGTACTGCGGAGACCAGCAAAATAGACAGCCTGGGCGAGTCCGTCGCGGCGTACTGCAAGATCGTTCACGACACTGATGGCGGCTTCGACCTGAGCAAGCTGGACATGCTGTGTCAGGAAATCCTGACCGAAGCGGAGAGTGCGGAGGCAGTGTGAGTACGAACCATTCTGGGAGCTTTCGGGACTTCGTCTCCACAATGAGAAGACTTGAACGAGGCCAGACGGTGATGTTCCACAAGCCCTACCCACCTAACGGAAACCCTGTGGCGTTTTACCTGGGAAGATTGAGCAAAAAGGGCGTACTAAAACGCAAATCCTTCCCGGCTCACACGGAGTTTCAACTACGAAAAGGCCAGCATTTGAATCAAAAAGTTTGAGGCATTGTATGAAATTTCTAAAGCTCCAGGTTGAGAACTTCATGGCGCTTGCCAGCGCCGAAGTTGAATTAGACCAACGCGGTCTGGTGCTCATTCAGGGTGTTAACAGTGGCGACTCTTCTGCTGCCAGCAATGGCGCGGGCAAATCGACTTTGATGAACAGCCTGATGTGGTGTCTGTATGGCGAAACTGCGCATGGCGTAAAAGGTGACGACGTGCTGTCTACAGGCCACGAGAAAAACTGTCGTGTGATGGTGACTGTTGAGGATGAAGGAAAGCGTTACGCCATCATTCGCCACCGCAAACACAAAGAGTTCAAGAACCGGCTGATCGTCCGTGGCGAAGACGGTGACATGACCAAAGGCAAAGACACACTGACGCAAGAGTTCGTTGAACGCCTGATTGGTGCATCGAAAGAGGTGTTCATGGCGTCCATCTACGCCAGTCAGGAAGCAATGCCAGATCTGCCGGGTATGTCCGACAAGAACCTCAAAACCATAGTTGAAGAAGCAGCTGGCGTCGACCGGTTAACGCGAGCCTATGCCATTGCTCGCGAGCGTGCTAATGCAGCTGCCGCACGCATGGACGTTACCAAATCCAAAATGGACGCCTGTCTCACTCTTATCGAAACCGCGCAGTCAGAGATTGAGGCGGCCAAAGCGTCCTCTGAGAGCTGGGAACGCGATCGCGGTGAACGTCTGGACAAGGCCCGCGTCGATTTGGCTGGCGCGGAGGTAACGCTGTCTGAAGTCGTGATGGAAATTCGCTCGCTGCCGGAACAGATCCGGGATACGGAAAACGCGATTGCTGACGAACGCAGCAAGCTGGCCTCCAAAGAAGAGCATGACGCCAAACTGCTGAAGGTGCGTGGTGCGATTACGGAGATCCGCTCAAGCATCCGCACTTCAGAAGCGGCACAGAACGAGTCGATGAACCGTGCTCGCTCGTTTAAAACCAAAGCAGAAGAGGTCAGCACAAAGGTTGGAGCACCTTGTGTTACTTGCGGAAAGCCCTACTGCGAAGAAGATTTGTCCACCGTGAAGGAGAGTTTCATTGAACAAGCGCGTAATGAGATCGGCCAGGCGCAGGCATCAGCAGCGGCAGTGGCTCAACACAAAACTCGTCTTGAGAAAGCGCTCGGCATCGAGTCTGCACTGGTCGCAGCCACACCCGACGTCTCAGAAATCATCACCAGAATCGAACGCCTGACCAATGAGCTAAGTGCGCTGCGTCATCGAGAACGTGAAGTTGTGGCCGTCGAAGCGATGGTGGCGCGGGCGCGTACCGACATGAATCGCATTATGGCAGAGGTAAACCCATTTCTGGCCGTTATTAAGCGTCATGAAGACAACCTGGCTGCCAATAAATCTAATCATGCAGTACTTAAAAATGAGTTAAAGAGTATTCAGGAACAGGCTCTGTTGCTGGAGAAAGCTCGCCAGGTTTACTCCCCTGCAGGTGTGCGTTCACACATCCTGACCTCCGTTACGCCTTTCCTGAACATCAGGACTGCGGAGTATCTCAACACGCTATCGGACGGCAATATCGTTGCCGAATGGTCGACAATGGAGACAACAAAGAAAGGCGAGTATCGCGACAAATTCAATATAAGCGTGACCAAAACAGGTTCCAGCAAATCCTTCCAGACGTTGTCTGGTGGTGAGAAGCGTAAGGTACGTATTGCGTGCTCTCTAGCCTTGCAGGATCTGGTTGCCAGTCGCGCCAGTAAGAATATCGAGCTGTTTATCGGAGATGAAATTGACGACGCGCTCGACACTGCCGGACTGGAGCGTCTCATGGGGATTCTGGAAGCCAAAGCGCGTGAACGCGGCACAGTGATGATCATCTCCCACAAAGAGATGAAATCGTGGTTCCGGGAAACCATCACTGTCGAAGTCAAAGAGGGTCGCAGCTATGTCGTTTAACTTGAGTCGCACGCAGTTTTTGCAGATGTTTGCCGTGATGCAGTCTATAAAGCTGATAAACCACCATACGGCAAAAGCAGCTGCGCCTGCACTTTTGTGGAAAAACGAAAACATCAATGACGACCAGTTCTCGGTATTAACCAGTCTGTTGTCATCGACTCCGTTGATGCCGAGCTTGGCTATGTTGCCGTCAGGAAGCACTGCGCCGATCCTTGTTAACCCATTTACGGAAGGTGGATATCTCCCACATTCTGGGCCGGGGTTCGTTGCGATTCCTGAAACCGGAACGCTGAACATCCAAGAAAATGCGCTCTTCAATGCAATGGAGACGCACATCAGCACCGCATTCACCAATCTGATTCGACACGCTAACGTACGCGCTGATCACGTTACAATGCCGGGTGCTGCTTTCGCCAGCTTCTCTGTTGACTATGACCGACACGCGCCAATTTCAAAGCGTGCGAAACTTTGCTTTTACGAGGAGGGATGTGAAGTAGCGGTTATTGAAGTTCTTCTCCCCCATGTATTCAGCGCGAATGAAAAGGCTGCACACCATCTGATCGACATCATGCGGCATTTCATCGGCCAGAGCATGATTGATGCAGACATTGCTGCAGGCGTTCTAACCAACGATAGCATTCATGTTGTTAGCGACATTCCGAAGCCGCCAACTCGCGAGCCGGAGAAGACACTTGAACAGAAACTAATGGAATGCCCAACCTGGGCTACGTGGTAAGGAGACCAAAAAATGAGTAAAACCATTCGTGTGGTCGGCGTCGACCCTTCAATGAGCAACTTTGGCCTGGCGATTGGCACGCTGGATCTGGAAACGGATAAGCTGGACATTCATGGCCTGACATTGGTGGAAACCAAAGCTGGTGGCAACAAGAAGACGGTTCGCGTAAACAGCGACGATCTACGCCGCGCTAACGAAATCTGGCGCACCGCCAAGCCCATAATCGAGCAGGCTCATATGGTGTTTTGCGAGTTGCCGGTTGGTAGCCAGTCCAGTCGCGCACAAACCTCATACGGCATCTGCATTGGCGTACTGGCGTGCGTGGATAAGCCACTGATACAGGTCACGCCAAACGAGATTAAGCACTATGTCGGGAATAAGCTGACCACGTCGAAGGAAGAGATCATTCAGTGGGCTACGCAGAAGCAGCCAAACGCCCCGTGGTTGCGCCGCAAGCAATCTGGTAAGGAAGTGCTGGTGAATAAAAACGAGCACCTTGCGGACGCTGTCGCGTCGATTTACACCGGCATGCAAACTGATCAATTCCGTCAGGTTCGCGATGTGCTTGCAGGGATTTTATAAGTCGATAATTGATAGGTAAGTGCTTATCTATTAACATAAGGCCACTATATTTAGTGGCCTTTTTTATTGGGTGATACATGATAAGCATCGTAAAACGTAACGGTTCCACAGAGCCGTTGTCAGAGGAAAAATACAACCGCGTTGTGATGTGGGGAGTCGAAAACATTCGCAACGTTAGCGCGTCTGCTGTCGCTATGGGCGCTGCTGCCAGCATTTTCGACGGAATGACCACCTGCCAGTTGCATGAAGCGCTGGTGAAGTCCGCTGCCGATCTGATCTCTCCGGAAACCCCGAACTACTCGCAGGTTGCCGCGCGACTGAGCCTGTTCAAGATCCGCAAGGACGCCTTCGGGCAGTTTGACTACCCGAATTTCTACAATCATATCGTCAGCAACGTCAGCTGTGGCGTTTACGATGAAGATCTTCTCAAGTACTACTCTCTGGAAGAAATTGCCGAGCTGGGCGCGTACATCAAGCCTAAGCGCGACGAATACTTCGGCTATGCCGCCACCGTGCAGCTGGCGAGCAAGTATCTCGTTCAAAACCGTGTAACTGGCGCTATCTACGAAGGGCCACAGCAACTCTACATGCTGGTAGGCATGTGCCTGTTCCAGAATTGGGAAGATGGCTGCGCTGGTAAGACGCGTCTGGAGATGGTCAAAGGCTTCTACGATGTGACCAGTACATTCAAGCTGTCTCTGCCAACGCCAATTATGGCTGGCGTGCGCACCCCTACTCGCCAGTTCTCCAGCTGCGTGCTGATTGAAGCTGCTGATAGTCTGAAAGGGATTAGCGCTGCGTCTTCCGCAATCATCGACTATGTGTCACGTCGCGCGGGCATTGGTATTGGCTTTGGGCGTCTGCGTGCGCTGGGAAGTGAGATCCGCAATGGCGAGGCTACCCACACTGGCGTTATTCCATTCCTGAAACACTTCCAGACGGCGGTGAAATCCTGCTCTCAAGGCGGTATTCGAGGCGGCGCTGCTACAGCGTTCTATCCGATTTGGCATCTGGAAGTTGAAAGTCTGCTGGTGCTGAAAAACAACCGTGGCATCGAAGATAACCGCGTTCGTCACCTCGACTATGGCGTGATGATTAACCGTCTGATGTATCGCCGCCTGGTGCGCAACGAAAACATTACGCTGTTCAGCCCACACGATGTGCCGGGCCTGTACGACGCGTTCTTTGTTGATCAGGACAAGTTCGAAGAGCTGTACCTGAAGTACGAAGCCGACGAGAGCATCCGTAAGAAATCTATCCCGGCCGTCGACCTGTTCTCTACGCTGATGCAGGAGCGTGCCTCTACTGGTCGCGTTTACATTGCCAACGTCGACCACATGAACGATCACGGCGCATTCGCTCCGGAAATTGCACCGGTACACCAGTCCAATCTCTGCATGGAGATCACTCTACCGACCAAGCCACTGGCGTTCACTGACGATCCGAACGGGGAAATCGCGCTTTGCACCCTGTCTGCGTTCAACCTGGGCGCGATCCGCACGCTGGACTCACTGAAAGACGTGGCGTTCTACGCTGTGGCGGCATTGGACTCTCTGCTCGACTATCAGGACTACCCGATGGCTGCTGCAGAAATCCCGGCTAAAGCTCGTCGTAGTCTGGGTATTGGCGTGACCAACTTTGCCTACTATCTGGCGAAGAACGGTTTTAACTACTCTGACGCTGCGGGCAACCAGCTGGTGCATGAGACATTCGAAGCCATTCAGTACTACCTGCTCGATGCGAGTTGCCGACTGGCCGAAGCGAAAGGTGCATGTGACTGGTTCTCCCACACCAAATACGCACAGGGCCAGCTGCCAGTCGACCACTATCGCAAAACGCTGGATACCAACCCGGAGACCTCTTTCGAGCTGAAAATGCCGTGGGAAGAGCTGCGTGGACGTATCCGTGAGCATGGTCTGCGTAACTCCACTCTGACCGCTCAAATGCCGTGTGAGACGTCCAGCCAGATCACCAACTCCACCAATGGCATTGAGCCGCCACGCGGCCCTGTGTCCGTGAAGTCTTCCAAAGACGGCATCGTGAAGATGGTCGTTCCGGACTTCGCGCAACTGAAAGACCAGTACGAGTACCTGTGGGATATGCCTGATAACCGCGGCTATCTGACTAAGGTGGCCATCATTCAGAAGTTCTTCGATCAGGCCATCTCTGCGAACACCAATTACGACCCGACTCGCTTCCCTGGCGACAAGGTTCCAATGATGAAGCTGCTGGAAGACCTGCTGTTTGCGTATCAGCAAGGTGTGAAGACGCTTTATTACCACAACACGCGTGATGGCGCTGGCAAGCGTGATGACGACGATCAGGTGTCCGAACCTTCCGCTGCGGAGGTTGTTGAGCCAGAAGATGAGTGCGATGGCGCGTGCAAAATCTGATGGGCGTGGGGAGAAATCCCCACCTTTTCATTGAGTTGAGCACCTTGTTTAAACAAATAAGATAACAATTTGTTTAAAGCAACTCGATAATATTCAGAGGGAAACACATGACTTATTCTACTTTCCGTTTGGGCGCTAACGACGCAACGAAGGAACCTATGTTCCTCGGCCAGTCTGTCAACGTAGCACGCTACGATCAGCAAAAGTATCGTGACTTCGAAAAGCTGATTGAGAAACAACTTTCGTTCTTCTGGCGCCCTGAAGAAGTCGACATTACCACTGACCGCATCGACTTCAATACCAAGCTGCAAGATCACGAACGCCATATTTTTCTGAGCAACCTGCGTTACCAGACGCTGTTGGATTCCGTTCAGGGTCGCAGTCCAAACGCAACACTGCTGCCGCTGATCTCCATTCCTGAGCTGGAGACATGGGTTGAGACCTGGTCGTTCTCTGAGACGATTCACAGCCGCAGCTACACGCACATTATCCGCGGTATGGTGGATGACCCGAGCATCGTTTTCGACGGCATCGTCACGGACGAAGAGATCATCAGCCGGGCCGTAAGCATCTCAAGCGAATATGACCGACTGTACGAAATGACCTGCGCTCGCCAGCATCTTGGCGAAGACGAATTTGAACGACTGTATGTCAGCGAGTTTGATGGCAAGCCCTACCCTCTCCAGCGCCAGCTGTTCCGAACACTGGTGTCGGTGAATGCACTTGAGGCGATTCGCTTCTACGTGAGCTTTGCGTGTACGTTCGCCTTTGGTGAGCGAAAGCTGCTGGAGGGCAACACGAAGATCATGCGCTTCATCGCGCGCGACGAGGCTCTGCATTGCGAAGGTACTGAACGCATGATCCGCTTTATGCGTACCGGTCGTGAAGGTCTGATGTGGAAGATGATTGCCGCAGAAGAAGAGAGTTTCATCTATCAGACCATGATGGACGTGGCCGGGCAGGAAATGCGCTGGGCTGACTATCTGTTTAAAGACGGCTCAATGATTGGTTTGAATGCCGACATCCTCAAAAGCTATGTGAAATACCGCACCAACCTGGCAATGCGTCGTCTGGGGCTGCGACCGCTGTTCCCGGAAATCAAAGACGATCCACTGGTATGGATGAACAAATGGCTGCTGTCAGACACCCTGCAGATCGCTCCGCAGGAAGCTGAACAAAGCAACTACCTCGTCGGCCAGATTGATTCCGCTGTCGATCGCTCCGGTCTGAGCCAGTTCGCAGACCTTTAAGCCGAGTTTAACCACTTTGTGGCCTGGCACTGCTGGGTCACAATTGACGTATCAAATGAAGTTCAAAGGAAAGAAGACATGAAATTTACGAAACTGACCGATCATCTGAAACTTGCCGCAGACAAACTCGTGGGATTTAAGCCTGAGCCTTACGAGTTGAATCCTGGTTTTGGCAAGGCAACGGAAAGCATCTACTTGATGGTTGACCAGTTCCACACACTGTTTCAGCACCCACGCCGTGCCATTCCAAATCCGGCATTACTGCGTCTGCGTGCCAATCTGATCCACGAAGAAGCTGTTACCGAGGGCATCCCGGCAGCTAAAAGTGGAGATATGACGGCGCTGCTGGACGCGATGGCTGACTTCCTTTACGTGGGCGTCGGCACAATGGTGGCCATCAAAGGCGGTATCTCTACGGGCATGAGTTACTACACCCAAGAGCAGAGCGTTGATCGCTTCATCCACACCATCATGGTTCCGGGCAACACGGTCTTTGACGATATGGCCATCCCGTTTGAAGAAGCAAAAGAAGCTGCATTAATGCTGAATGCGCTGGCTGACAAACTCGAAGCTAAGCCGATAAGCGATTCCGAATTGGTGCAGGAACTGCGTCGCGTGATGAACAAAATCTACGTTGCCTGCATGATGACCTACCGCCTGGCTGATTTTCTCGGTATCGATATTGTTGAGCTGGTGGCAGAAATCCACCGTTCCAACATGACCAAGCTGTGGCCGGCTGACGCCGAAGAGCGTCGGGTGGCGGTAGAGAATTGCAAATACGATAAGGAAGACCTGGGCTTCCGCCTTGCTGAAGGGACTGACATGATGATCGGTTTCAGAGTTTCTGATGGCAAGATCCTCAAATCCCCAACCTACAGCGATGTGGATCTGACTCGTTTTGTTGAGAAGGCGAAGTCCTCATCACTTTACAAGATGGTAAAAAAATAATTGTAAGTATCTACTTATAATTGTATATTGCCTTGGCGTGTTTTATTGTCCAAGTTCTTAATTGCTCATTGCAATGGTGGCCGAAGAGCCACCATTTTTTTCATTCCCCTCCTAGTCTTACACACTTCTGACAGATAAACTTGTATAAAATAATATGTATGTACTTACTTATTTATGTGAGGTTGATTTTGTCTATCCTACTGAATCGAGACTTTACGAACGGTCAGTTTGCCAGTGGTTCGTATGCCAAAGTGGTTGAAACGGTGCTCAACACTGGCGTTCACGCGGGTGATCGCACCGGAACCGGCACAAAAAGCGTTTCATATGTCCCTTCCTACTACATGCTGACGGGCGGCTCTGTTCCACTTATCTCCGGCAAAGCCGTCAATCTGAAGCCGTTACTGGTTGAGCTGGAGTGGTATCTCAAAGGAACAGGTAACATCCAGTTCCTGAAAGACAATGGCGTCAAAATCTGGGACGCCTGGGCTGATGAAAATGGCGATTTAGGCCCGGTCTATGGCAAGCAATGGCGTCGGTGGGAAGACACCCGCATCGTGAGCCATAGCGAGTATTTGAGCAAAATCGACACGTTCCGTGAGCGCGGGTACAAGGTCGAGGGGTATCTGGGCGTAAGTGAAGATCGCGTTGTGTTGTCCCGTGAGATCGACCAGCTACAGCGTATCGTTGACACGCTTCGTACCAACCCGACAGATCGTCGCATCCTGCTGAATGCCTGGAATGTTGGCGAACTGGAAGATATGAAACTGCCGCCATGCCATTTCGTGTTTTCACTGTGGAGTCGCGAGCTGGACTTTGAGACCCGACTGACGATGGCCACCGACATTGGCATTCAGCACAACCGCCACGGCCACGAGTCCATTTACACCCAGATGCTGTGTCTTCTGGAAAGAGATGGCGGCATTACTGAGAACATGCTGGACGAGCTGGGCATCCCGAAACGCATTCTGAACTCATGCCTGGTGCAGCGCAGCGTCGATACCTTTGTTGGTATGCCGTTCAACATCGCCGGTTACGGCATTCTCACCCACTTCCTCGCGAAGATCACCGGCCACATGGCTGGCGCATTCGTGCATTTTGGCTTTGACGTTCATCTCTACGACAACCACATGGAAGGCGTTGAGGAACTGATGAAGCGCGAGCAGCCCAAAGAGTCCGACCCGGTTGTCATCTTCCCGCATGAATGGGCCGAACTGGACGACTTCAAATGGGAAGGCGTGCAGGTGTGCGGCTACGCCCCTCTTCCGTGGATCAAGGTTCCAGTGGCGGTGTGATATGGCCAGAGGGATGTATGTGTTGTGTGAAATTGAAGGTGTGCTGGCGAGAGCCAGCCATCGCAAAGCGGCGCCTGATGCGGATGCAGGCGCTCTCATTGCCGGTGATGAACTCATCTTTCCCACCAGCCGCATGTTGCGTGGTTTTGCTCGCTCCGGTGCTGAAGTGGTGCTTATCAGTAGTCGTCCGGAAGCGCTCGAAGGCCCAACAAAACGCTGGCTGAAGGACTTCGGCATTGATTATGACTGGCTCCACCTGGTTCCGCGCGGTGTCAGTTTTGAAACCCATATCAAGCGCACGCTGGCAGAGCACAAAGGCGACTTACTTATCGCCGCACTGGTTCATGATCCGCGTCTGCGATCTGCGCTGGCAGATTCTCACCAGCGACCAACCATCTATGAGGTAAGCCAATGAAGATGATTGCAGCTGTCGGCCGCAACTATGAAATCGGCATTGGCAACGAACTTCCCTGGCGTTGCCCGACCGATCTGAAACTGTTCAAACAACTCACCAAAAACGCCACGGTCGTGATGGGACGTAAGACGATGGAAAGTCTCAAGCGCCCACTGCCAGAGCGCCATAACCTCGTTTTGACGCGCTCTCGTGGCTATATCCCCAATGGGTTCTACACCGCTGGCATCGATGATGTTTTGAGACTACCAGATCCGGTCTGGGTGATTGGTGGCGGGCAGATTTACTCGCTCTTTATGCCACACGTAGAAGAGATCTGGCTGTCGCATATTGGCGTGGATGTGCCGGGCGCGGATGCGTTCTTCCCGGCGTCAATGATGCGTTCTTTAGGGTTCGTACCAGTTGAAACGGCTTATACCCAACGTGCAAATGAGGATGAGCCTGGCTTTTTGCAGATCGTATACAGAAGGTCGTAATGGATTACCGGATTGGAATCACTGGCGCACAGGGCAGTGGAAAAACAACCCTGGCAAGGTACATCGATGCGCATTATGGCATTCCGTATGTGGACGCCGGCGTTGGCAAGCTGATGAGCGGTCTGGGGGTGAAGGTTGGCGAGCGTTTGCCCCTTTACGAACGTCTTCAGGTTCAGATGGAGATTGCCAGACACATCGAGATGATCACCCGCGGCGTTGAAGGCTTTGTTATCGACCGCACGCCAGCCGATGTCATGGCTTATACACTTGACCTGGTCGGGCAGACCAACGAAGACCGCTGCATCGAGCTGGCTCTCGACATTGAGCAGTTTTGCCACAAAGCGGCCATTTCCAACTTCAATGCTATCGCGGGTCTTCGCCCGGGCGTTGAGCTTTCCAGCAAAGATCTCGCGCGTCCCCAGCGAGGATCGCTTGACCGTCTCTATGTTGCTCGCATCGATGCACTTATGTGCGGTGAGCTGACGAAAATCAACACTCTTCCCCAAACCGGCGATCTGCAGGTGTTCGTTATCTCTGAAAAGTGCCGCACGGTTGAAGCGCGAGCTAGATCGGTATTGCGAGTGCTGGACAGAGCCGCTGAAAACATCGAGCGCCGTATAACAGGACGAGTGACCTTCCACTGAATGTTGCTCCCCTGTTGGGCAGTGTGACAATAAGACACGCGAAATGAATCGAGGAAAAACAGAATGATAGACGAACTTCCCCTCACGGATGAATTAGATCGTAAAGCGATTGAAGCACTGATCCGCATTGCTGACGAACAGTCCCGCTCTTTAATGAGTGAACGTGAAGCACGTCTGGCTATCCGCGCAGTGTTTGAGTCCGTTCAAGGGCTTGTTGGGGAAGAGGTTGGCGAAGCCATCAATGTGGCGATGTCGCAGTTCAATGGCGGCACCAAGCGTCCTCTGTTTCCTATGCACCTCAAACTCTCATGCGGTACGGTTCTGTACGTGTCCGTTTGCCTAGAGACCAACCAAATCCAGATCCTCAACACATCAACGGGCGAATGGCGCGAGCCTGTCGTTTGCGAAAGTGGCGAGGATGCACTGAAAAAGGCTGCTCAGTTTGTGCGTGGAGCACTGCTGAAAGGCGCGAAGAAGCTGTAAGGAGTACCAATGACCACGATTGTCGGTGGCGTCGATATTGAGTCCACAGGGCTGGACTTCACATCCGGCCACAAAATTATCGAAATCGCGATAACCCGTTATGAACTGGAAACCCAGAAGCACATCGACAGCCTTGAGATGCGCTTCAACCCGCGTCGCAGTATCGATCCGAAGGCGCAGGCTGTACATGGTATTTCGCTGGAAGATCTGGCAGCAGAACCGCTATTGGCTGACCACGCAGGTAAGATTGCTGCGTACATGGGCGCATGTAGCGCGTTAGTCGCCCATAACGGACAGGCTTTTGACCTTCCGTTCATTCGCCACGAGTTCGGTAGCTATGGGGTGAAATTGCCAGATATCCCCCTGGTTGACTCCATGCTAGATGGCTTGTGGGCTACCGAGGATGGGAAGCGTCCACGCCTGGAAGAGCTGGCGTTCTCACTTGGGTTCACTTACGACCGTGAGAAGGCCCACAGCGCTCTCTACGATACTGAGCTGATGATGCAATGTTTTTTCAAAGCTCGGGAAAAATATGGTTTTTTCGACTTTTAATTTGATGAACGGTGCAATTTATTGCACCGTTCAACTTTTTAGAATGAAACTTTTGCCTTCAGTAACTTGGCTGCCATTTCAAAATCAATTTCTCCGGTTTTAGACTCTGTTGCGAGCTTGTACAGAACCAGAACGTATGTATCGCCTAGTACTTTTGTGATTGCACTTGCCGTTGTTGCAGATATCGCCCCTCCAACGAGGCTTCCTACACCTGGTATCATCTTTAATAGCCCTGTGACAATTGTTCGTCCTACAAAAACTGCACCACCAGCACCTATTAAAGACGTTACCATTGTTGTTAATGCCGCTTTAGATACATCCATTCCAAAGGTGTAACTGATTTTTGCAATCATTGCGACTTGAATTGGCACTAAGGTAAATGCATCTGAAAATGGGACTGGGGTTGCTGCGGCCGCAGCTGCGAGGGCTGTTGCGGCAATAACTTCTTTACTGGCTTGCTCTTTTTTTATATCCAATGCTTTCTTATTTTTAATTGAAAGAGCATTGGAAAATGCCTTTTTTTGTGCTTCTGGAATAACCTCATACGATCTTTGGATTAAATCATCTATGCCTCTAACCTTTCTTTTCCCTATGATCTCATCTGGTTCATCTTCATCATAAATCGTTTCTTCAATCGCACGAGTCAGACATACGGAATGGCTATAGTTTTTAAATGCGCCCTCAACCTCTTTCGCAAATTCATTGTTTGTGAAATTGTTTGTTTTTGTTAGTACTACTATGACTGGTATTCCTTTATTTATCAGAAATTTAGCTATATCTAATTCAGCGTTTTCATAACGTTGACCGGTGTCATTAATACATAGCCAAGCGAGATGGACATAATTCTCTGATTTTTCACTATTGTTATGTTCATTTATATAGTTTTCAATTTTTAATCTGGTTTTATCGTAATCCGCAACTTCAAGTCCCTGAGTATCAATGATTTGTAATGGGACGCCTTCTTTCTTAATTACTTTTATATTTTCTGTTACAGGGCGCCCTACTCCAGTTCTCGCAAAGTCTCCACGAAATACACTATTAATGAGAGAACTTTTCCCTACACCAGTCTTTCCTATCACGATGATGTTAGCAACGGGCATATCTTTGACTGCATCGTTCAAAATGGCATTTACATCAATGTTCACATTAATCACTCCTTTAGCAGAAGCCTCTCATCATAGCTGCTGTTTTTACATTTGGAAAAACATATGAGATTTGTATGAAAAAAATCCTCAATAGCGTGAGCTAAATCTCCTGTAATCACCTGAATTTATTTGTTTTCTACCTGATAGGTTTTGCCAGAATACGCTCAACCAAAACGCGGAAACGCACCAACGAAAACAAATGGAGTTAAAAATGAGCGTAGTTACAAACACTGTTAAAAACGACGACCTGGATGAACTGACCGCAATGCTGCAATCTCTCGACGAACCAGTTCAGAAAGCTGCGAAAATGAGTGGTGTCGACGAGATCGACGATCTTCTCTCTGGCCTGGATGATGCAATCGCAAAACCAGTCGAGGCGGTGGCGGATGAAGTCATGAATGCCAGCTCTACCGGCGATCTGAGTAGCGTTCTGGAAGAGCTTGAGATTGAGCACGAATCGGTGAAGGTCGAGGAACCAGGGCGTGACCTTATTGCGGAGATAGTGAACGAGCCAACGCCTGAACTCGACGCTCGAAGTACTGAGACTACCGGTACAGATCCAACTCCTTTACCTTCAGTGGAGTCAGAGCCTAAACCTGAAGAAGAGCAGCCAAAACGCCAGAAGGCAAAATCAGAGCGTGCGCCGGCCAAACCTCGCTTCACGCTGGAAGGTAAGGATGAATCGTTCTATGCGACAGCCGGTCTGGAAAGTGAGAGCTTTGCTGCCGCATTCGAAGGGGCGCCAGTCAAAGCGAAAGACAAGATCTTAAACCTTTTGAACTGGTTTAGTGGTGGGCCGGAAATCAGTGTCTACACGGTAATCGCAATGCGCCATATCCTTGACGCGAACACGGCGACCAGCAATAGCATTAAACTGGCGCTAATGAGCAACCCGGAGAAACCATATCCGCTCAACACGGCTTCGACTCAGGCTGGCCAGATGATGGCTGTGTTTCCGGCCACTGGCATCGCCACCAGGGAAGGTGGAAATCTAACCCTTAATAAAGAGTCGCCGATCGTCAAAAAATTCGTAGCGGAGTATTCCATTGGATGATGTTCCCCTATCCTATCTAAAGCCCACTGAGAGCTTTAGGATGCTGGGTAAGCTAATTGCATACCCAGCATCGATAAAACGCGCCAGAGAGCTTCCCGTTTGCAAATCTGGCACGTTCCTCTTTGTTTGCTATCCGTTGGATTAAATGAAAAAATAGGTATGTAATTACCTATCAGGATCGAAGTAATGATCGCAGCCGAAAAAATCAAAAAGCGAGAGCGTGATGCCTCTCTTCGCGACCTTTGGCGCACACCGCAGTGGTTGCTTGTCGCCATCCAACGTTACATAGGCGTAAAGTTCGATGTGGACGTAGCCTGCAACAAAGATAATGCTCTCCTGCCGAACTTTATCGGCGTTGAGCGCGATGCGCTCAAGTGCAGTTGGGGAGAACCTGGCACGGTGGCGTTCCTCAACCCGCCCTACTCCAAAATCACCCCCTGGATAGACGCAGCCATTCGCGAGCAGGCGCGTGGAGTGACGACGGTCATGCTGATACCACAATCCCTCGATACGCAGTGGTACGAGCGTGCGGCTGAATGCGCCAACGAAACTGTCATCTTGTCTGGCGGCCGCGTGGCGTTCGTTGAGCCGGATGTTGAACTTGGGCTGGTGGAGGTGAACATCAACCCTGGTGGCAGCATGTTACTTATCTTCCGTGGCTACTGTCAGGAAGCTGGGCACACTATCAGCAAGATACCGCTGGCGGTGATGAAAAAGCTGGGTGGTTATGATCCTGCCAATGTTGTCAGGAAGAAGAGACCACGTAAAAAGGCAGCGTAAACACCAGTCTGGGAGTTAGTTTGAGAACCTGCTTCCGTATATATAAATAACTAAGTACTAATTATTAATATATACAGACGCAGGCTTTTAAAGACGTGATTTCCAAACAACTCCCAGACCGCTTTACACCTCCAGAACCTACTGGAACCCCTCTCCAGACGCTCTAGAATCGATTTTATGAACCACAGTAAGGAAAAACTATCATGGTATACCCGACGAACGTCGTAGCGCTCGTTGAGAGCGATTTTCTGGCCAAAGTGCGCGACATGATGAAAGATCGCGATAAGGCTTTCAGTCTCTACGAATGGTCGCTCAAATGTCTTCATTCAGGCGAGCACAAAGAGCTGGTGGAACAGCTGTTAGGGGAACTCATCAATGAGGTGTTTGCCCTGAACGTCCAGCTTCATGGTCGAGAAAATAATCAATCGAGATAATCGGTAAGTACTTACCATTTAAAACGCAGATCGCCAGTGATAAAATCTACCCGCTTTCCGGATTGATTCCGGCAGCTCGACCTGATGGGTGGGGGATAGCGTCACTGGCGTCAGGTTTAAAAAAAAAGCTCACTACCAGCGTAGAACCGGCACCGTTTAGGGGTTGGGGAAGGGGGAACCAAAGTGGGCAGAGAGAAGGGTCACTTTATGATTGTCGAGTCTGGAGTGTTTCGAGAGGTTGAATCCAGTACTCCCCTTCATAAAGTGTGGGAAGATCTCGGTTCTGGGGTGCTGTCATCCATAACTTCCCAAGCCTAAGCTGGCAGTAGACTTAGGTCATAACTTTTCAGGTTATGTAACGACCAGGTTGGTGAGGAAATTTTGTACTCACCTCCCTGGGAGAGTATTACCTGAAAAGACAACCTCTCACTTCGTTCGAGGTGAACTTCACTCACTTCGTTCGTTCAGTTCAGGTTTTATTAAAACCTGTTCTGGGAAGTAAGTTATTATTTTATAGAAAATTATTCATATTTACACGCACGAGATAAAAAATCGCCCATCGTAATGTCTTCAATGTGCCAGGAGCGGAACTTGCTTACATCATGCTATGTTAGTTTGCTGGGAGCAGGTCAAAGATGTTCACCGCGCCTATGCTTCAGCAACACCTTCCAGAACTTTTCAAGGAATAGAGAAATGGCTCGTAAGTATGTTTATGGCGATAAACCAATCCGCACAACAACCGCTGAGATAGTTGAAAACGAGTTTGCTGGAAAGGCTACGGCTTCTCAGGTCGATGCAATTTTAAAGAAAAAATTTCCACATTACAAAGACAATACTTATTTGAATCTGATAGTTAACGCAGTTAACTGCAATCGTGGTCACTGGAGTTTTAACAGGACTGCCAGACGAACAGATGATGCCACCCATCGCCACCATGAATATGATCGACTTTTCAAGCGCGGAAACGTTTTCGAGGTCTATGATTCCGCACTTCATGGTGTGTTTGAAATCTATGAGGCTTCAGACGGCAAATGGCTAACACGTCCGGTTAAAAGTGAGTTTGAAAAGGCCATAGAAACAGCATCTCAACTTTCCTCAGAACAACGTAGAGAGAAGCTAGCTACAGCCAACACCACGCCAGAAAGGGTCATTATAAAGAGCTATACCTTCAAGCGTAATCCCCTCGTTGTGGCAGAGGTATTAGCCTTAGCTGGAGGTAAGTGTCAAAGCTGCCTACGTGACGCACCATTCAAGCGGGAAGATGGTAGACCGTATCTTGAAGTACATCATGTGGAATGGCTTGCTAACGGTGGAGAGGACTCTGTTGAAAATGCTATTGCACTCTGTCCGAACTGTCACCGCGAAGCACACTACGGCACGCTTGTGTTGAAGCCGACTAACATTAAGTAGTCTTCTTATAACCCTCAACGTCTGCTCCTCGCTCACAGCGGACCTTCAGCCCGTTAAGCCCGACCGCGTCGAGTAATATGCGGACAGATTGTAGTGCTAACTGCATTGTAGCTGTGAGATTTCACCATCGATGGCTTCTATAACCTGTTTATAGCGCAGCATGACCTCTTCATGAATCATCATTAATCCGCGGCCGTACTCTGTGGCTATGATTGTGTATCTTTTCAGGTGTGCAAGATGCTCTTTGTTGCCAGTAATGTCACTTGCAACCTGTGTGGAGTCCAGCTGTTCGATAAGTGCATTATTACCGCGATAGGAATCAATTAGGCTTCTCGCGCTTGTATAAAAAGCTACAATTTTTGAGAGTGTTTCTCTATGAACTTCAGGTAGGGATGCCGAATTGGCTTCATAGAACGTGAAGTAATTTTGAGTAATGGGGAAAATGTTATCGAACGGTGAGTTCCGGTCGTATTTTTCGATTTCTTCTGCCATTCTGGCCTGATACAGTTTAATCAGTGAGTCTATTTCCTCTCTGACACCCAATAGCGTTGTGATACGCTTCTCTCTGGCCGCTGTTGCCTGCTGTTTTGCCTGCTGTTTCACTTGAGCTGTCACTCCTTTCATCGTGAAAAAGCCACCTAAAAGAGCCGCTAAAAATGCGGAGATGAGGTCTGAATATTCGTGCCAGAAGGCTAGCATGGCTAAAATTCCATTGGGTTAAATTATGTATATTTAACCACATCATGATACGAAAATATCTTCCGAAATGTTGCCATGAACTCATCTGTTGTCGCCTGGCTGGTGACGTGTCCAGGTATTAACACCGTGTACTCTCGTTATCCAGGGCTTGGTCCAATCCTCTCTCAAAGCGATCTAATGAACGGCCTGCTATGATCGCCGCCTACTCAGCAGCTGATATGCCTCATAAGCGTGATATTGGATTTTTGTCACAAAATGATAGGTAAGTATTTACCTATCATTTTAAATCAGGTATCTTACCATTCGTCAGGATGACGAAGTACCGGTTAGGTACTGTTCCAGGATGGAACGTCAAAAGGCGGCTGGCTTGGCCAGCCGCAACTCTTTCTGACACTGAATGGAATCCAAATGGCACGTCAAACGCCTTTCACTTCTTTCAATAAACGTCCCCGTTCAATTCGCCTGGTTCTGGCCGAACTGTTTAGCGGTCGTGTTTCTGCACGCCTTGCGGAACTGGAAGAACGAGTGTTTGAGCTGGAGAAGCGCATTGATGCGCAAGCTACCGCCATAGCAAATCTGGGCGCGACAGTAGGCATGGAGAAGGTGCGTGATTCCGTCGCCTCTCGTGTGTTGCGCGAATCCAAGGTACACAAGGACAGTTCTCATGGAAAATTTTCAACGAAATCGACTGAAGCCAATGGCCTACGGAGTAATTTTAGCAACCTTGGCTGCGGTAGCCGTACCAGCCGGTCAGAGTCTGTTGATACCGGACACAACTACTTCCACCACGACTTTGCAGATGACACCCCTGCCAGAACGACCTCCTGTCTCTCTGGATGGGATGCTGCTGGACACGATTCCAGCTCGACCTGCAACTCCGGATCTTCCTTCTGCTGTGACTGAGGCTATTGCATGAAATGGAGCTTCCAGAAAGTCACCGCGATGATTGTTGGCCTCGCCATTTTTCTGCTTGGTGGCTGGATCATGAATCTGGTGAAACTCGTGAACGGTGGCGATCTTCAGTTTGATGCCGGAATGACACTTGCGCGTGTCGTGGGAATTTTCGTTGTTCCGGTGGGCAGTATTCTCGGATTTTTTTAACAATGAAGACCTTTAGCGTGGGCGTCCGCCTTTACGTAGCGTTTGCCCACCTTTTCAGTCACGCCACAATAACGCCATTGAGAAAACAACTTATTTAAAAACATAAGGAAAAAACACATGTGCGAGAAATGCAAAAAAACTAATGCCAAAGTTGAACGCGTAATTAAAAAAGTTGGTGCTGCCGAACTGGTTGAGATCATGGGTCTTGTGGTTGGTCATGAAGACGACGCCTCCCCTATCGACCGCCTTTTCAGCGTTCTCAAGTTCTCAAGCATGATTGATGATCCGATTGAAATTGTGATGCTGGCACGTCATTTCGGTGAAGCGTATCTGGAAGAGAAAGAACGCGCCGACAAACTTCAGGCAACTCTTGAAATGGTAAGCAAGCCGAAGTGCTCACCGTATTCAGTCAAGGCAGATGAAACCGGTGCCAGCAAAGATCGTGAAATCGCTGGGCTGAAGTCTTCTCTGGCGATGTTACTGGCCGCCTTCAAAATGATGTCTTCCCAAGCTGGGTTCAAAATGCCTGAGCTGAACAGTGACGATCCGATGGCCGTTCGCCAGCTGCTGGGGGCAATGGCCGACCAGCTTGACGACACCAAGAGCCGTCTTGAAGACATGATGCGCGAGCTTACGCATCGCCACGACCTGAACAAACAGCCGCACAAGATGAGGTAAATATTTATATTCCTTAAGAGGCTACAGCCTCTTAAGGATTTATTTGGCTTTTCTGCAAATGATAAGAGTTATATCGTTGTTTTATAAACCAGGGTCAATAATCTCATCTATAAAGTCGCGAGATTTATCGTTGAATCCCAACGCGGAGAAACGCATAACAAGATCATTATTTTGAATCGTAACATTGTCTTTGCGCATAAATTCTCCAAAGATATATTTGATACCCTCTTTAGTGTAGGCGTACCAATACATTCCCATCGTACGATCACAATTCTGATACCAACGTAATTTCACGCCGTTGACATACATGCCTTGAGCTACGCCACTACCGGAACACTTAAAGAAATTCCGCGAAGTAAGGTAGATGTTTGCATTGCCATCAGACGTTCTTTCTAGGAACACATACCAATTACCGTCGTCTGACATTACAACAGGTCTTCCTGTTTCTGTTAAATACCATCCTTCGGCATTAGCTGATGCTAAGCTACTGATAAATAAAAATACTGCGACAACTAACTTGTGCATTAATGTGCCCTTTTTATTCTGTTATATGCAGATTGAGATGCTTTGCTACGTAAATATATATTTTGTTTCTTAATTATATCTAGGTTGAGGTCAAGAATCTAATACTAGA
>ERZ1026872.41-NODE-41-length-70105-cov-22.481627_pt1 | contig 70105 bp, 95 predicted proteins | sample MGYA00380166_ERZ1026872 | MGnify/ENA primary metagenome ERZ1026872 (study PRJEB33269, sample SAMEA4719802) | human gut metagenome | biome: human-associated habitat; feature: organic feature; material: feces | place: Cameroon | collected 2013-10 ... | reverse complement strand
AGAGTAATTTCCACTTTGCTCCCCATGGAGTGGAAGTTACTTTTTCACTTCAGGCTTCTGATTCTGCGAAAGCCATGCGCATAAAAAAGCACTTGATTTTGTGTCGCGACATGATAATATATCTCTTATGCGGCGCTAGTTTAGTGGTAGAACACGACCTTCCCAAGATAATGGCACGTAAGTTGTACGAGAAATTAGCCCTTGATTTTGGCTCCGGTCGTGGTAATATATCTTTCATGCGGCGCTAGTTCAGCGGTAGAATATGACCTTCCCAAGGCCGGGATGCGGGTTCAACCCCCGTGCGCCGCTCTATAAAATGATTTTAACCTTGTGATCCTGATAGACCAAAATTTCCTTGACCGTTCGTCTCCAAAAGAGACGGCGGTTTTCTTTATCCAGTAAAAAATATGTTTCCTTCCAACCTGCAGGAAGGATGACCTTCCTTGCTGCTTCCGGGGCTTTCAGGTCTCTTTCCTTGTCGCGCAGTGCGTCCCGTCTTTGCTGATACTCTTCTTTTGTAATCATATCGTCTTCGTAAAGCTCAGCAAGGCGTTTCTTCTTGTCTTCAATCTTCTTTTTTTCCTTATTATAGTCAGCAAGAGCTGTTGTGATTGAGGATTTTGACAAGTTGTAATTGTACTCAGATACCGCCGATTCCAATTCTTTCAGAATCGCATCTTCCAAAAATTCCTCATTTATCCCGCACCCTTTACAGATGGGATGTATGAAATCCTTAACGTGTTTCGGGCACTGATAAATGATTTGTATGTAGTCACCGCGCTTTCCGGAGTGCCTGCGGCGGGATGTGCTGGACATTCTTCGCCCGCAGTATCCGCAGCGGCACATGCCTTGGAAGGTAAAGGTAACGCCCGTCCGGATTGGCTTGCGGATGTTCTCGCTCATTCTCTGCATGATTGCATCGTGCTGCTCTTTGGTGATGTACGCCGGTACTTTGCATCCGTATGCGTCCCCGTAGTAGGTTGGGCGTTTCAGCACGTCATTCGCCGTCCTCCGGTGGAAGGTCACGCCTTTTTCCTTCGCGTTTTTCACGCATTCATCAAGCGGCAAGTAATCCAGGTATCCCTCTAAGAGAGCGCGAACGCCTGCTTCTGTCTCCGGATCAATCGCAAGGGTCTTTCCTTCTCTTTTGTATCCGACCGGCACAGTGCCAACATACTCACCGCGGGCCCGTTTGTAGTCCATTACGGATTTTATTCGCTCAGAAGTCCGATCCGCTTCCGACTGAGCGACCGAAAGCATGATGTTGACCTTGAAAACGCCTGCAGAAGTTTCGGTTTCGTAGTCCTCCCAGATTGCCCTCCACGGAACGCCTGCCATCTGCTCCACGCAGGCATAGTAGTCAGCGACCGACCGGAAGAAGCGGTCTAGCTTCGTGAAAAGGCAGATATCGACACGCTTCTGTTGGCAGTCCTGCAGCATTTGCAAAAGTGCAGGACGGTTCTTGTAGCTCTTTCTGGCACTGATTCCAGCGTCATTATAGATTCCCGCTATTTTATATCCGTTGTCCTCACAGTATTTCTGCAGGGCAGAGATTTGGCTGTCTACTGACAGCCCGTGATCCCGCTGCTCCGCGGTACTTACGCGGACATATAAAGCCGCCCGCTTCATTCCCCAAGCTCCTTGTCAATCTCTGCAAGTCTTGCAAGGAGCTTTTCGCGCTCTTCGATGAGCTTTGCGCGCTGATCATCTTTCTTCTCTTCTTCTACCGTCTCGGATACGATCTTGTAATCCGGATACTCTTCGCTTTCAAGAATTTCCTTTCCTTTCTCAAGCACCTTTTCCGGTACGTGGAGGATATCGAAAACGCTGCCGCTCTCAAGGATGGTTTCCCATCTTCTTGTGCTTCCTCCGGATGTTGCAGAACCGGAAATGAAAAGAATATCATCACAAATCTTTGCTCCGGAATCTCTTCCAAAAGCTCTGCAAACGGGGCGGTTAAAAATAGAGATTGGAGCGCGCTCGCTCTTCATCTCCCGGATGGCCTCGATTCTTACGGTATACAGCTTTCCGGTGTCCTCTTCGTCCGTGTATCCATAAACGTCCTTGAGGATGCTTCTGATCACGTCCAGAAATTCCTCTTTTGCTGTCCAGCACTTCTTAGCTGCGTCCCATCTTGCGCCGCCGACCTTCGCCTTCAAAGCGTCGATGAAATCGCGGTTATAAGGTGTGTAAATTTCAACCTTGCTATCTACGCTTTCAATTCTGATTCCTTCCATTTTGATTTCCTCCTTGTAAGTGAGCTTTTTGCTCTCTTTTGATGCTCTTATCTTACTATACATTTATTTATTTGTAAATAATAATCATCGAATAAATAATAAAAATGCGTAAAAAAAGAGAACCGGAAGAACCGGCTCTCTTTCATGCCCCGCTGATGCAGGGAAATAATTAATCCACTATAGCAGTAGGGACTCCCCGCTGATGCGGGGAAGTTGGCTTTCTCTCATGCCTATAAGGATCACCCCCGCTTACGCGGGGAGGTTTTGCTTTCCTTTATGGCTATAAGGATCACCCCCGCTGTCGCGGGGAACTTTGTTTTCCCTCATGGCTACATGGATCACCCCCGCTGATGCGGGGAAGTTGTTTATATAATGCTTCAAATTCTATCAGTTGTCAATCCCCATGATGAGCTTTGAAACAAGTTCAGACTTCGACAAGCCCGCCTTTGCTGCCTCCCGAAGGAGCTTTTCGCAGACGCTTGACGGAAGGGAAAAAGTCACCGTCTGGCGCTCATTGTCTTCATTGATCTCTCCGAAGATTTCATCGTACTCTTCCCCGGAAAGATAATCCTCAGCCCATTTCTGTGCCTGCTCGTATGTAATAGGCACAATACGAGCTCCACCGCTCCATTGGTTCTGGCCATCGTAAGTATTGTATTTACTCATCGGCCCACCTTCGCCGAAGAGAAAGAATTCTCCGTTTCTCTTTCTGTACAGCTCTTCCGACCAGTGTCGGAAATCGCGGGGGCCGCCGCCTTCTGAGTATACGGCTATTCGCTCTGCCGTTTCGGTATTATACCGTTTCCCATCAATCACTTTGTACATTATATATCCTCCTTGTAAGTGAGCTCTCTGTTGATGCTTTTATCTTACTATACATTTATTTATTTGTAAATAATAATCATCAATTATTTACATTAAAAAAGAGGCCCATTATAGGCCTCTCTTGTCTGCATCCCCACCAATGCAGTCATACAGCGGTTTCCCTCGCTCACTGTCCCACAGGATGCCGGTCAATCCCGTTCTGCTTTGCTTCTGATTTCTTTCGCGTAGGCTGTGACCCACGGGATACCCAAGAGCTTATCCGTGGCAGAGTACCACCATGACTGTAAGCACCTTGTGGATACGTCCATTTTCTCTGCAGCGCTCTCCTGCGTGTGGCACTCGTCAAGCATAAGCCGCACCACTTCCTTTTCGTTGGCGTTCAGCCTTGCCCGAAGGATTGCAAAGTCTATAATCTGGCAGTCACCGCAGCGCCAGAAGTCGCGTATCAGTGACCTATCCATACATTGCTCCTATAAGTCCGATAAAGCTGGCTATGATTCCTGCGATGCAGATCAGATAACACATCTTATAATGCCATCCGTTGAGCCTGTCGTTCTCTTTCTGCAGCCGCTCCACTTCCATCTCTGCATTGATTGCCGTCTCGATAGCATCCGCAAGGAGCATGTCTTGAGCAGTTATCTCTCTATCATCTTTCCGCATTTTCTGCAAAAATACATCCTCCGTCTGCGTGTCCCATCGTCATACAGCGTCACACAAAAGTCATGCCTACAAAATGCCTGCATAATCTTTCTGATCATCTCACGTACTCTTTCCCATCGTTCTGTGCGCAAATCCATCCGGAAGGAATCTGCGCCCAGATATCGCCACCGACTTTCTGCGTCTTGCTGATCGTGACGCGGGTTCCTGCTCTCAGGACAGCCTTGCCATTTGTCGAGTAGCCGTTTTTCTTGCCGTTTGGCGTGAGCTGGCTGTATTTCTTGATGTTTCCTGCTGCAGCATCCCGCACAAAGAGATTGACGGTTGTCGTATAAGTGCAGCCCGCCCGGTACTTTCCTTCTGTCTTCGGCTCCTTCTTCTCTTCCTTGGGCTTTTCTACGGCCTGCGCGGTGCGATCAAAGAGTGCCTTTTCTGCGTTTCTTCTTCGGGTAAGGCCCGGAAGAACTTTCCCGCCAGCCTTGTTATATGCGGGGATCTTTGCAGAAATTTCCGTGATGCTGCGCGTTCCGTTCGCCGTAAGCTGATTGATCGACCCCAGATTAAAGGCAAAAGACACAAGCGCATCAAACTGCTGCTGTGTCCAGTGATACTTACCATCAAAGGAGTTGACGTTGGCCTGCGCCTTCTCCGTGTCCTTGCGTAGATACTCATCAGCTTCGGCCTGCGTGATCTTCGTCCCTACACGCATGGCATTCACATCTGCTCCGGTGTGTCCGTACCCAACCGTTTTGATGCCAACCGGGTCTTTGTACACCTTGAGCTGACAGCCCTCGAACTCCTTGATCAGATTAAGGCCCTCAGCGGATACAATCATTACTTGTCCTCCTTGATCCTGGTAGCATCTACATACGCCTCAAGTGCTGCATACATCGCAGCAGATACTACGGTCGCTACAACGCCAATGGTGGCCACCACGTCGCTGCCGGTCTGGATGCCTGCTATGCTTGCCCCGATTGATCCAAGCATAGCCGCTACGGCTACCCAAAATTTTCTGCTTGTCAGCTTTCTGATAATGTCATCCTTGTTCATTTCCTTCATCCTCCTTATTGATATCCAGTGTGTCAAAAGTGTCTTCCGTTTTCCGTCCGGTGATTTTGATAAAGGCACACGCACCGACTTCCGTGCCGAAAAATGCGTACAAGCATGTGGTAACGGTGTCGTGTGTGATGCCGGTAACCGTTGATAAGATCAGCTCTGCGACCGTGTACAGGAGCACGACCGCAAAAGAAAATACCAGGTATTTTGTAAGTGCCTTATTCTTCATGCCCCAGCCTCTTGTTGATATCGTCGATCCGATTAAATGCCGTTTTAAGATCTCTCTTTACAACCGCAATCTCCTGCTGCGCGTCATTGACCTGCTTCTGCATCGCCTTTACATCGGTCTTTATGTCGGTGAGCGTCCCACACACGCTATCAAGCTTGATGTTTGCTTTCAGGCAGGACGTGCGGATTTCCTCCATCTTTGCATCCTCCCCCTGTGTGTTCTTCTTCTGGCCATTAAAAAAGTTGGCAAGCGATATAACGCAGCCAATCATTGCCACCACAAAGGCAATGCTCACGGTCTGATCTGTTCCCATTTTTCCCTCCTTGGATTTGATATAAGTAATTTTCGGCCTTTTCTGCGCCACCGCTCGCCAATCTTGCTATAATGCTTACGTATATTTCACTTTTTTCATGAGGAGGAAAAAGAAATGGCTACAAAAATCGTATGCCCCAAGTGTGGGAGCACAAATGTCAACGTCACTTTCGTACAGGACCAAAAGCTTAAAAACGACCACGGAAGCTGCCTTTATTGGCTTTTGATTGGTTGGTGGTGGAAACCCATTAAGTGGTTCATTTTCTGGTTGCCTTCGTTTTTTGCACTCTTCTTCCCGAAAAAGCAGAAGCTTGTGACAAAAAACAAAAAGACCTGCATTTGCCAGGATTGTGGATATTCTTGGGAGATTAAATAGCTTTTATCTATTTGTGAAATTTTGGCATAATAAATCTCCGGCTATTGCCGGGGATGATTTCTAATCTTACTTCATGATCTGAACAAGCATAGACATGCCGCCTGACGTGCCGCTGTTTGTTCTTGTAATAGTGATTGTTCCAGTAATATTCGTGATCTCGACATCCATATATGCAATCCCTTTTCTATCAGACGAAGACTGCATAAGCACGTTGGTGTTACATGATCCTGATATCTGTATTACTGATGGCGCGTAAACACGATCTACGTTGTCTGTGAAGACAATTCTTGCAAAAATATTGGAGCTTGTTGATGTGAATTTGATATACCATCCACCGCCTCCCCACGAGCTTGAGTAATCAGTGAGTGTCAATACCCCTGTTGCATATCCGCTTATTCTTGATTCTTCTTTCCCTCGCGTAACCATCACCGTTCCGTCTGGGACAAACTGTTCAGATTTTCCTCCATTTTTTGCTGGATAAAATGGCATAATTTACTCCTTTAGCCAGGAACATACGCCACACAAAAACTTACCGTGTAGAACGGAGCTAAAGAACTCCAAGATCCTCCGCAGGAAACAGTGACAGTGTTACCACTGAGAGAACAAGAACAACTCATGACTTGTCCGTTTCCAGTATTATCTTGATAAAAACTTGTAATGCCTGCGGCGATTGGCGTATATCCTTTAAGCGATACATCTATATGTTTTGTATATGGTTTATAAGTACGCTCAATGTTGAAGGTCTTTGTTGTGTACTTTATTTTGCCCCCCCCCGCACGACACGGATAGAAACTCATGCAAGCTCCTCTCCGAACAGCAGAAGGTACTGCTCTCTTACGGCTGCTCTGTACTGCTCATCTACATCCTCGATGGTCTTAGACCCACAATAGATGCACCTTGCCAAAATACGTGCTTTTGCTTTGCTCATGCTCGTCCCTCCTTATGCGATCAAATCAGCCATAGCGTCCTCAAGGTCGCTTACTCTCTGCTCCAGAATCTCCTTTTCGGTCAGGTCTCTGACGGTAAAGCGTGCTACGATCTTACCATCCGTACCAAGCTCCACCTGAGCTCCGGTATATACAACTCCGGTGATGGGCTCACCATCAAATGTGCCACCGATGAGGTTGTCTGCTACTTCGAACTGTGCCTTGATCGCGTCCAGCGCCGCGAAGGTGGTTGCATCAAAAACCAATGTGTTGATGGTGCTGGTGTCTCTGAAGTCAAATGCTTTCCCGTTCTTAAACGTAAGTGTCTTCATGTTTTTCTCCTTTTTTTAATTTCTTACTGTGATGCACACGTCAAAAGACGTATTCTGTGCATCAAATGTCACTGTGCAAGTACCTGCTGCCGCTGTTACGTTTGTCGGCGAAATTCCGTAAAGCGTTGCATACGGCGTTATCAAAGAATTTTCTGTAATGCTTGGATCATTGAAAGTCAGCGTTCCTCCCGCCGCGGTGAGCGACTGCGCAGGCAGACGCTTTTCCGTTTTTTCGTCCACACTCTTTAATGCATCCGCGCTTGGTATCTTTCTCACAAGACTTGTTGCGCTTTTGATCTGGTCTAGGGTGAGAACATTTTTAAAGACAGAGTCCAAAACATTGCCGATTTGTATGCTTTCCTCGTTTAGTCCTGCCTCCAGATCTCCGGTTTCCTCGTCAAAAGTGACGGATGCCGCTCTGATTGTCCCGTCCTCAGATACCGAAATTGTGCTTCCGTCTGGCTTAACAACGCCGACTTTTGCAGTCGTCGCAATGCTGACAGCACTCACCGTCTCGGCCTTTTCTGCCGCCTTCTCTGCCCTTGCAGCAGCCGCCACTGCATTGTCTTCGTTTCCCTTCGCTGCCGCTGCTGACTTTCCTGCATTCGTTTCCGAGGTTTTTGCCGCTGCCGCGGATTTTCCTGCTGCCGTCTCGCTATTTTTCGCGTTGTCCTTCGATTCCTTTGCCGCCGCTGCTGCTGCAACTGCTTCCGTTTTGCTGCTATTGGCGTTTGTTTCGCTTATTTTTGCTGCATCAGCGGACTTTTTCGCAGCTTCTGCAGATTTTCCTGCATTCTCTTCAGAAGTTCTTGCCGCAGATGCGGATGCTGCCGCATTTTTTGCATTTTCTGCGATATTTGCAGTCTGCTCTTCTACTTTTCGCAGCAGCTCAAGATCAGACTCGGACACCCTTGCGTATGTATCTATTCCGGCCACATCAACGGCAAACACAATTTTTGCAGAAGAAACACGCTTTCCTCTTTCGTCAAGGATTGATACCTTTGATCTGACATCTCCTGCTGCCTGCGTAATAGATGCAGGAAGGTTAAAGGATATTGTCCCATCCTCGCCATATGTAGTAGTGATAGCTACGACTGTGCTGTCTGGCTTTGTCGCCTCAAGTACTGCCGTAGAGTCTGGCTGTCTCTCATACTTTGCCGACCCGTAGTAAGGCGTGAGTACATAAGACCGATCTGCGTCATACTGAGAGACATGCAGCACAAGCGGAACGCCTCCGGGGATCATCTGTAACACGTGATTTTCTGTCATTTCATCATTCCTTTTCTTGCTGTTTCCTCAGCCCTGTCCATTTCTTCTCTTGTGATCGTCGGCATTAAAATTTTGCTTTCGAGCTGATTGATTTTTGCTCTCCATTCATACCTCTGGCGTTTCACTTCTGCATACTCTTCGTCTGTGATAAAGCCTTCCATGTACTTCATCAGCTTGTAGTCGGTCGCAGATAGATCACGCTTTAGCTGCAGGATTTTTTCTGCTCTCTTGCAATCCTCTTCCCGCTCATACGGTAGGAAAATGAAAAATTCACCGTCCTGTACAACAGTGCCGCACCCCATATAAACACCTGAGTATATTTTTCCGTTCTTGTCGATAATCATTTGCGCCTCTTAAATCGTGTATGTATGGGATTCGTTCTGCGTTACTACCATCCCATTGATGTAATCAATCCCAGATGTTTTTACATCGAGATATACCGGCAGCGTGCAGAAAACAGCTCCATCAAACACATATCCCTCATGCGTTCCCTGTTCCCCTGTTCCGTAGTTCATATTCTTTGAAACGCTTGTGATATATTGAGCCGTTCCGGTAATGCACTGCTTTACATTCGCTTCTGCTTCTCCGTATGACTGCGCAACAACACCGATTTTCGGTGCTCGGATAGCAAGAAGGTTTTTGCAGTCAAGCACCATGTTCGCGCTTTCGTCATTAGCATCTGCTCCGTTCATCATGTCAATGATGTTTATGAGCTTCCCGGTTCCTGTAAGGCCTTTGATTGCTGATGTTCCCTTCTCGATTGCCACGCGTTCAACGCCTTCTTCTGGCTTCGCGGTCTGGATCGTGATTGCGGTTAGCGTTCCTGCTCCGATGAAATCAGCGTTAAATTTGCTGTCGATCGTCCAAGCGGAGTTGAAAGGCCCGTTGTATCCATTCTGGGAAAAGCCGATTCCGTTTTTGTTTATCCGGATCACGTTCTTGGCGGTCAGCTTGTCCGGCTGATCCATGATCAGAATTTCATCAGGATAACCCGTTTCTTCATCTCTCCGGATTACGACATATCCACCCTTCCCTCCGGTAATGAGGTCTGTCTGCTTTTTCAGTTCCGACCGAAACTTTGCATCAAGTGTCTTCCCAGTATCCTCGATTTCCTGAGATACGGCGGCAGTCGTAGATACAAGGCTTGTCCGCGCATCTCCTACCTCTAAGGATGTATATTTCTCTCCAAGCACGTCATACACTGTTTTTATCACTTTCGCGGACGCGTTCACGCCAAGTTTCGGAAAGCGCACCCGGATCGTGTCGCAAAGATTGATGTGCTGCAGCGGGAGGATATGCTTATACTCTTCTGTGTCTGCCAGATTGATAAAGGATACTTTGATGGATACTTTTGGGATGCCTACACCATTCGCGGAAATATATTTTTCTGCGTCGCCTGTAAGGTCTTCTTTTGCCGGCTGACTTTCGTAGTCAGAAGATTTATCTACGACAAGAGTGCGGACATATGGGAAGGATTTCCAGTTATCTGTATAGACAATATCGCCGTTTACGTGTGTGGGATTGTCCGCATCGCTGCTTGTCCAAGTACAGATTACGGCTGTATAAGTGCTTTCGATGTTCTCTTCCTGCTGCAGATCAGTCAGATTCTTGCCGTACTCAAGAGAGATCGGAAGCGTTGAGCCTCTTGTGTCGCACAGCTTTACGTTCCACTTGTCCCACTTGTACTCCCCGCCGAAGCAGTCGAGTATGCTGCCGGTCTGGCCACCTAAAAGAGAGCGGATAGACTGCACCTTTGGATTGATATAAGAGCCGGCTTTGACTACATCCGTCTCAAAGGTAAAAGGGCAGTCCGTGACTGCGTTGTCTTTGATGGACTTTAGTGCATCCGCTGCATTGTCTGATTTGGTGGAAGGGAGCGTTACCGTGTACGAGAGCCGGTACGAGATATGCTGAGCATATACCGTCACCTTACCATTCAGCGGCCTTGTGATCCGGTATATCTCAAACGGCTGCGGGTCTTCCCCGTCAGCCGGTACGGCGGTTATGATGCGGCTATATGCAATATCACTGTAGTGTATCCCGTCGATTGGATACTGCATTTCCAGTTCAAAAGAGCCGTTTCTTTCTTCTGTCACCTTGCAGGAAATTGCATCCGTAAGGCACCCAAGTCCCTGCGTCTTAAATTCTTTTTCGTTTTCACTGTAAAGAACAGGAATCATAGCGTCACCCACCTCGGAACAATCTCAATTTTGGTCACTGTAGAAGGAATTGTGATTTCATTTACTCCCGGCAGAAGCTCGGGCCACTCTGTGACCTCGATAAAAGAGTTGCGGTTGTTCTTTCCGTTGTATGCATCCTTCAGCTCGCAATCTATGTCGATATAATCGGCAGAATCCGAGTGGACTTTGATCGTCCCGGAGCCAACAGAAAATGTCCCCCAGCCGTACACCCTTAGAAGTGGCTTAGCTGCTGCAAAATAAGGATTTAAGATACTGCCAGAGGATATATATGTCTGCGGCTCTTCCCCGTCTTTTACGTAAAGCAGAGGCTTGCAATCAAAGGAGATTGTGAAGGAACCGCCGCGAGCAAATGCGCGGAGCTTCGGCGCTCCGATTTCTTTCACCGCCACCATCCGGTAAACGTCCGGGTCTTTGAATCCTTCCAGCCTGTGATACTCTGCATCCTGCGTCAGAAATGCCGCAAGCGGCCCGTAGTATCTGCGAATATCATCAAAGATAATCGCCGTTACCTTTACGGGCAGATTTTCGTAGCGATCCGAGGCAATGTGTAAGTCCCCGTTTCGTCCTGGTATTGATGTTGATGTGTAAGAACGGGACGGGGCAGCTATGAAAGCCGCCTCGTCCATAAATTCCACATGATAATCATTCAAATTAACGCCGTTATAGATCATGCAAACACTGCCCTCCTGCGATTCACAGCGCTTCCGAGCACATCGCTCACGCGCTCCGCAAGGTCTGTCAAGCTGTCGTTTTCTCTTGCGTATACATTTATGCTGATAGGGCCATAACTGCCAAGCATGGGGCCGGTAGAGCCTCCTGCGCTTGTCTGCATGGACACCGTAGCCGCATCAGATACGTTCTGCGCCATACTCTCCATCGAGTGCACTGCAGAATCGGAGTAGTCATCAATGCCTGCTGCCATACCAAGTGAAATGTATTTTCCTACTTGGTCGCGCATCAGAGTGGACGGCGAGTGAATCCCAAGGAAGTCTTTTGCAGCATTAAGCGCTGCAACTGCTGCATCCTTAGCTGCGTCCACCACCCAAGAGATAGCAGAGCGGATTCCGTTTGCAATTCCGCGAACCACGTTCATTCCGATCTCGCCCCAATTAATGCTCTGGAACTTACTAATGATTCCCCGAACGCCCTGATCTGCAAGTGCTTGCAACTTAGAAGGCATTTGCTTTATTGCGTTGATGATTCCGTTTTTGATATTATTCGCTGCGTTCTTTATCGAAGGCAAAAGTGCCGCAATGCCGTTCTTGAACGCTGTCATTATTTTCATTCCGAGACTGATCCACTGCACAGCAGAAATCGTATCCCAAATGCAAGTAATGATTTTCGGAAGCTCCTGAATAATTACCGGAATTGCTTGTATGAGGCCCGCCACAAGCATGACGATAAGCTGCAAACCGGTTACAAGCATCTTCGGAGCGTTATCGTTGATGATGTTGACAATATTGTCGATTATTGTAGGGACCGTTTCGATAATCGTAGGCAACGCGTTGATAATCCCCTGCGCAAGCTGCACGATCATTTCAAGACCGGCACTTATAAGCTCACCGGCATTCGCGCGAAGGTTTGCCGAAAACTCCATGATCATAGGGAGCGCGTTATTGATCAGTTCTGTGACGTTTCCGGAAAGCCCCTGCGACAGATTACGGATCATATCAGCGCCAGCCTCTAAGAGCTTCGGTGCGTATGTGATAAATGCCGTAAAGAGCTGAGCAGCTATCTGCGCTGCTCCAGACGCAAGGGACGGGACGGCTTGCATCAGTCCTTGCCCTACAGCACCGAGAATCTGGATTCCCGCATTGATGAAGGTCGGGAGCTTTGACACAATCATCTGTATTCCCTGCGGTAAAATGTTTGCAATTTCTTTAATTGCCGCAGTAGGGCCGCCCGCCTTCATCGCCAAAGTGATGTTGCTCAAGCTATTGGAAGCGAACTGCGCAAATTCCCTTAACGTCCCTGTAGTAAGGTCGGAAATAGAGATTTGCAATCCTTCAAAAGCGGACTGCATGTATGTGATATCACCCTTGAGGTTGTCAAGCTGCGTCTCTGCCATCGCCTGCGCAGACCCTGTAGCGCCATCAAAAGCAGCCTGCAGTTTTCCGAGATTGCCGCCAAGTGCCTTTGTTACGTCGGATACTTCAACTCCAGCATCTGTATCCTCAAAGAGACCGGCAGCGAATTCCTCCACATCTCCATTGCAGTTATCCAGCGCGTGGGAGAAGTCTTCACTTGTCACTCCGAGCTTTTCTAGGTTTTGCTTCATTTCGTCAAGCGAAATGTTTAGCTTTCCTTTTAACTGAGACTCAAGGGAGTCCGAAGAATACCAAGCTCCAGCAATCGCATCCGCAAGCTCGCTCCAGCGGTCAACAGATGTGTCAAGGAGGGAGTTGACTGCTGCCAAATCCGTTTTATTGAACATCTTGGTGATTAAATCGTCCCGCTGCTGTGCGGTCATACCCTTCATCGCTTCGCTCAGATCAGAAAAGACAAATTGTAAGTCTCTGAGATTCCCGTCCGCGTCATAAGCCGATACGCCCAGCTGTTTCCATGCTGCCGCTGCATCATCGGTCGGCGGATTACATGCGAGCAAAATATTCCGGAGGTGTGTTCCTGCTTCGGATGCTTTGATGCCGTTATCAGCAAGGATACCGAGAACCTGAGATGCTTCCTGTGTGGTATCATACAGGCCGCTGCCCATAGATTTCGCGTTTGCACCAACCGTCAAAAAAGCATCGCCAAGCTGCTGAACGGAAGTGTTAGACTTTGATGCAGTTTTTGCCATGCGGTCAACCATGACATTTGTGTCGTCAATGGATAGCCCGAGTGCCGTCTGTGCATCCGTCACCATGTCAGAGGCCGTAGCAAGATCCATTGCGCCAGCAGCCGCCAAATTCATGACGTTCGGAAGCATCTGCATAGCTGTCTCCGTGTCATAGCCTGCAAGCGCCATGTAGTTAAGCGCATCAGCGGACTGCTTGGCGGTATACTGAGTTGTTGCCCCCATGTGCTCCGCGAACTCGGTCAAATTCCCCGTGAAGGTCTCTCCGTTTACTGTGACCGTTTCCATGTCACTGTTCATCTGGTCTACGGTCATTCCCATTGTTGCGGCGACCTGAGACATGGCGGTGTCAAAATCCATCCCAGTGTTAATGGATGCTGCAGTAAACCCGACTACTGCAGCAGTCGCGCCTGCTATGGCCTTTGTAGCAAAGGAGCCAATTGTAGACAGACCGGACTTGATTTTTCCGAGCCCGGAATCCAATCCCTTATCGAGTCCGCTTGTATCCGCGGATATCTTTACCAACAGCTCTAAAAGTGTCATACAAGCGTAATTCCTGTCTCTCTGATAACGTCTGCAGCAATTTCATCTCCGGTTCTGCGGTCGACCTTGTGCGGCTTGATAAGGTCACAGTACCGGGCTCCGAAGGTCTTGCCCTGCCCTTGCAAATAGATTCCATCTGTCACATATACGCGATACGCCGCCTCGCGCTGATGCTCGGCGTACTTGGCGGCGTAATAACGTATAAAATTCCTTATGCTTCCTCGGTTTCCTCGGTATTCTCCGTAGCACGCCCAGAAGATTTCTTCTGCTTCCTCTCCGGAGAAACTCCAAAAAAACTCTGGATATCCTTGTTGCTCAGAAGGCCGAGAAGCCGACCGATGATCGTGAACACATTGCCCTTGTAATCTTCCGGTTCCACCCCGTCGATAATTGCGAGGATCTGAATTGCGGAATCCTTATGCCTGCGGAGGATCGCCTGCACGATCTTAAAAACGGGTGTCCCGTTTTTACGCGTCAGTTTAAGGATTTCCTCATCCTGTGATATCTCTGTGAGTGGGTCGATAAGATCGGCGATCAGATCGATTGCGTCGGCCCCTCTAGCTTCCTCAAGTCTTCCCATGTGTTACCCTCCTTTTTATGCCTCAGCAGTACCGGCTTTGATGTAGACTTCAAAAGGCACCTTGTCCTGTTCGTTGATTGAGTAGTGCCCGGTGAACTCAAAATCAAAAGTTCCCTTTGCTCGATCATCAGAGGTCAGCTTAAAGCCACCTGTGGACAGGCCGTTCAGCAGGTGGATGGCGCAATAGCCTCCGTTCTTCGCCCCGTTCTCGTCGGAGTAGTCGCCAACCCACCAAACGTCCTCAAAATCGCTCTGTGCTATGTCATTGCGAGGCACGATGTGTGTTGCATCGTCTGCTTCTGCATCTGCTGCAGCGATCAGCTTCTTGGCAAGGTCTGCCGTCACCGTGATAAATGTTCCGGACATCTTTACCTCCCAAGAATCTAACTTTTTAAGCTCCTTCGTGTTCTTCGGGCAGTTGTCAATGTCATCGCCATAATCAGTAAATGACGGTGTCGCCTCGAACTCCACGCCGCCAGAAGTAGCACCGAGAATGTCGGTGATCTCCCCTCCCGCAGGCGTGAAGCTCTTTGCAAGAACGCCCGCATTAAGCTGGATATTCTTGAATGTTTCCTCTGGGATTTTTGTAAATTTCATATGCTCTTCTCCCTTGCTCACGCCGTCAGATATTCAAGCGTGAGGTTCATATATCTGTGCTTTATCTCTGGTCTGTCTGCATCCGTCTGCGGTGTGCAGAACGGGCTCCCGCGCTTGATCCAAATGGCACCATCATCACAATGGATGACTGTGCCGCCTCTTCCGATTGCCTGTCCGATCTCTTCGACCTTCTCGTTTGGGACTGCCTCGGAAGTCGTGTGGTAGTAAAGGTGCACCGCGATCGGGATTTCTCCGTCCTCCAGGTATCCAAACGACGCCTCGTATGTAAGCCACGGAAAAACGGTTTCGTCTGGGACTGCATTACTTGGATATGCGGAAATTCCGAAAGACGAAAAGAATTTCTTTAGTGCCGCAGCTTTGGTCATGACGGAAGGCTCCATTTCTCGGCTGTAACCTGTCGTATATCAAGCGAAGATACCGCAGGGCTTTTGATGTCCTCCGGATCACTTGTAACGCGGAAGATTTTCCCGTCGCTTTTACGTCTAATCACTGTGTGGTACTCAAGGAGTACAGCGTGGGGTGTCGTGACGGTATATACGCTTGTCACGCCCTGCTTTTCTGCAATCTGCGCTTCCATCGAAGAGTTATGGACGATGGCAGCATCAATTGTTGCCCCGTCCTGCCACACAACGTTATAGCCGCCCTCACCGTCCGGCTCTGTCTTCCGGTCGATGATTGTGCACTTCTCCATCATGGAATCTAAAAGGCTCATATTTTCCTCCATGTAGCCAATCGGGAGCCGAAGGCATTCTTCCAGCTCGCCGCATTTCCGTTCTTGTCAGTCGCTCTTGTGTAAGAGTAGCCGCCGAAGGATTCGCTTTGATACGGGCCCTGCGCTCCATTCTTGAGCTGATACGCCTTGATTTCTGCGACAAGATCGAGAAACGCAAGAGGTGGATGCAGCTCGGTGATTGTCCCTGTAAAGGTTTCGTCTCTCATATCCAGCGCCGGGTACTGATAAACTCCATCGTTTCGCGATGATCCTTCTACGAGGAAATAATCACCGGGTGATAAAAACGGGAGGTCTATCGTGCCGCCCGTAATCTCATACGTCCCATCGTGGTATCCGTTGGGAGCCGGAAAGAAATTCCGGATGTACCGCATGATTTCGTACAGCATTTAAGGCCTCCCTGTTACTTATCCCTTTACTTCTGCGTCACTGGTCTGCTCTGCTTCACTGGCTTGTGCTGTAACCTCCGGATTCTTGTCCGTCTCGCCTACGGTGACGACTGCGATTCCGTCCAGATACTCAGCCCACAGCTTCATACCCATGATCGCGAAAGAGTTGCCCGTAGCTCTGGTGTAGTCGCCTTCTACGTGGAAGCCGATGAGGTTGGTCTCCCCGTCTACGGTGTACTGCAGTCCCATCTTTGCGAAGTCGCTGTCGGAAGGGTCTACATAGTACAGATCGATGTTCTCAACGGGCAGCGCGATAACGGTCTTTTCCGGGATGTACTCGGCAGGAAGCAGGAAGAGCGTCTTGTAGCCGAGGAAATTCTGGATATACTGCAGGCCGAAAGCGGTCTGTACGGTGATATCTGCAGCGCCAATATAGGAATACAGATCCATGATGTTGGCGAAGCCTACTACCTCAGTTACAGTGAGGTTCATTGCTGCAAACTTGTTGACCACAGCACCCTTTGCGATTGCAAGAGCCTTCTGCCAAGTGGTCTGTGAGCCCTTCAGCGTTCCGGTCTTGAGAAAGGTGTAGAAGTCGTTAAGAGTCTTGTTCTGCAGCTCTACGAGGAACTGGTCGTCGGTCTTCGCTACAGCGACCTCTGCGCCGTACTTCTGCACTGCCTCGATGGATACGGACTTTGCATACTTGGCGACTTCAATATCGCCATAGCTCGCTTCCTTCACCTTGAACTTGGTGAACGGGATCACGTCGCCCTCTGCTACAGTGGTGCCGCCCTGCAGATCGCCATCCATCTCTGCCTCATAAGAAACGAGCTTCGTTCCGGGTGTCTTTCGGATCGGTTTCATGATGCCGATAATCGTTCTGAGCGCGTTCCAGTTCTTACTGAATCTGGTGACGAAATCGACCTCGCGGGTTGTGACAGTGATCTGGGCCTGTGTAGTCAAATTGTCTAATGCGGGCATTTACTTACTCCTTTTCTTTAAAATCCGAAGAGCTCATGATTTTCAGCAATCGCTTTCTGGCGGTCTGCCGTGTCTTTGATCTTCATGATCTCTTCTTTGGTCATCTTTCCTCCGGGGTTGCCGGGCGGTGTCTGGGTCTTTGCTCCCTTTGTGCCTGACATTCCGATGTAGTCTGCAAAGCGTTCCTTTACGGTCTTTGTAACCGAATCCTTGTCTTTGACTTTTCCGTCTTCGATCTGGATGCCGTCTACAATGTCATCAGATGCCGCAATAATCAGCTTGGCGATACTGTCGCTGATTCCTGCTTCTTTAAGAATCGGCTTGTATGCTTCGAGCTTTGCGGCCTTGTCCTTCTCCTTGGTCTGCTCTGCCTTATAGGACTCGAACGCGGTATGCTCGGCCTTATACTTATCCTCCCAGCCCTTGCTCTTGTCCTGCTGTGCTTCGAGCTCACTCAATTTCTGCTGAGTGTCTTTCAGCTTCTCCGAGTCGGCTTTGAGTGCTGCGATTTCATCCTTTAAGCCGTCCACGGTTTCGATATGCATTGCCATCAGTTTCGCAACCTTTTCTTCGGTCGATGTATCCGTATCCTCAAAGAGTGCACGGACATCCTTGCGTTTCAGTGCCATTCCTTCGGCTCCTCCTTTAAGCTGTTCTTCGCCTTTAGCCGGTGCATTCCTTCGCGCCTGCTACAGTTAATTTTCCGTGTTTTTTAGGCCACGGCTCGCCAACTTTGCACAACAAAAAAGCCCTGGCATTTCTGCCGGGGCTAGTAGTTATCTTTATATTCTATTTTTCAAGAGTGCTTTTGATTATTTTCCTGTATTCGTCGAGGTGATCGGCTGCAGCAGGCTTGAGATATGGCTGCGGCTTCTGGCCTTCTGTTGTATGCCAGTTTCCTTCATCATCTTGATATCTCCATTTTGTGCGTCTTCCGCCTTTATAATATTTCCCGGTGCCAAGCTCTACATATGGAGCATATTTAAGATCAGAGCCAATATAAACCGCTTTTTCTTGCGGGATAACTTTGTGTGTAATACTGTCCCGCAGGTCGCCGCCTTTCGGGTTACGAACCGGACACAAGTCTTTTGCGTACCCTTCACAGACCATCCCGCACTTTTCCAGCGCAAGAAGCAGCTGCGTCTTTATCAGTCCCTTTATTTTTGGGCGATTGTCTAGCTTGATCTCGATCTTCACATTATCAGACATTACTTGAGCCTTTCAGGGTGCCAGAAGTACTCTTCATTATACTCTTTCATGGCTTCAACTGCTTCTTTTGGGGCTTTGTCTGTCGGTATATACCCCTTTTTAGGATCTACTGTAAACCAGTCAAAATGGCCGCCAAAAACTTCTAAGCACTTTATGATTCTCATATTAACCCCGCCTCCTTAAAGATTTTTTCTGCAATGACAGCATCCTTTCCATTTAGCTTTGAGAAGACTTCTGCAACAGTCTCTTGCCTTGACCCGAAACCAGTTTGACCAGACGCATAGATAGATATTTCATCAGAAATAAATTTTTCCGATTTCAAGCCAAGTTCTTTTGCTACCTTTTCAATAGCAGATATAACTTTGTCTTCAATCCACCCATTTGAGTTACACAAGCAATGCATATACTCATGATCTAAGATGTTGGTATAAGACGTACCTTTTGCAAAAAAGCCTTTTTTTACTTCACCTTCGTATGATCTTATAAGGTAATCGGAATCATCAAAAAAGAACTTATTTAATGTGATGACTCTGCCGTTTGTACTTGCAAAAGAGCCAACATCTAACTGTCCATTTTTCCCAAGAAGATTATCATATCTCAGAACTGGTGTTACGTTCTTTACGCCGTTCAGTTGCTTGCTTGTCTGTCTCCCCAATTCTGTGATCAAGTTAATTATAACTTTTTTGTCCCCGCAATAATACTTGAATCCGCCAGATGTATCATTTACTCCAGAAATTCGAACTCCAGAATTTGTCGCTAACTGTAGTACCTCTTTCAAATCCTCTTGACTTATAGGATTTCCGACATTCCTTGTATCGTGAAAGTCTTTCGGCAATGTATAGCGTTGTATTTTTTCCCCTTGTTTGTCCTTGAGCCATTTCTGATAACTTACCGTTCCGTCTCGGCCGGTGTAGGTCATATTCTCGACGATCTGGTTTTCTCCGTTTTCGTCCCTCGCTCTTCTTGTTCTTGTGCCGTTTCGGTTTCCGTCAAGGATTGCCTTCATGGTGCATCGGCAGTTGTATACCTCTGCAGGAGAGCCTGCCCTGTCGCCCGGATACTGCAAGCCATTAGAAAAGGTGTCTTTATACGGCACAATTTCACCATCAAGCCGCATGTGGCTAGGTCTTGTAGCTCCGTCAAGTGTTGCAATCCACTGCTTTTCTACTTTAACCCCCATTGCAGCAAGTGCTTCATAGCTCTGCTGCCTGCCTCCGTTCTGTGCTCCTGTATAAGCTGTTCTCGCGTTTCTGATCGCAGAAGTCCGGTTCATTCCCACAACGCGCTCAAACGATTTTGCAAGCTCCGAGGTGCCTTGCCCGCGTATGATGGCAGCATTGACCGACTGTGTTATTTTTCTGCGGTTCCACAGCTGATCTTTTGGGATGTTGATTGCTTTCTCTGGCGGCAGCGTAGGCAGTAAGTCCGGTTCCTCGGTCATGATCCGTCTTACTGTCCACTCGTCTGCAATATCAAAAGAGATACCGCGCAGCTCCTGTTCTGCCCGGTATCCCTCATAGTTAAAGTTAAGCGCCCAGATGGAAGGCATATCATTATTGATGTATGTCGCAGCGATTGTGTTTGTGTGCGTCAGCCTTTCTGCAGCTTGGTCTCTAAGGTTCTGCCAGTGCTCACCTCGCATAACTTGCGCTTTCACCCATGCATCAAACTGAGCTTTTGTATACTTCCCGTCCTGATAAGCAGCATACTCTTTTTTATAGCGCTTCTCGAATTTTTTGAAGTATTCCTGTGCCGTCCTTGTCAGGTCTTTATTTGCCGCGCGGTACTCCTTCGCGATTTTCTTTTCGAGCTCTGCAAGCCGCCTGTCTGTCTCAATGTCGGAATAGTATGCCATTACATCTTCGCCTTCACATTGTCGTATTCCTGGTTGTACTTCTCTTTGTAATAATCTTTCAGCTTTGTCTTAAAGTCCTTGTATGCGCTTCTTGCTTTGCTGATCTGTCCCTTCATCTGCTCCCGAAGTGCTTTGCTTTTGGCATTGTACTCATCCCGGATTCTCTGCTTTTCTGCTTTGTCCTTCGTGCCTTTGAGCGCGGCGTTCTTAGCTTCGCGCATCCTTGCTATTTCGTCTTTGATAGTCTGACGCAGTGTCTTGATCTGGCCATCAAGGACAGTCTTTGTATCAGCAATTACCTTCTTCTTTTCTTCGTTGAGCTGCTCCTTGATGTACTTGAGCGCCTCTTTCTGCTTCTGACTCATCCCTTTTGTGGAGGTGCGCCCTTTGAGCTTCCGGTGGGCCATATAGTACGCATGAGCTTTGTCCGGATCGTAGTACTTGGATGAATAGCCTCCGCTTTTCTTTCTCGTCCTGCTCATTCTTCATCCTCTTTCTCGTCTCCAGAGCCAGAGAAAAGGCTGTCAATCTCTTTCTCAAAGTCGTCAAGCATCGCGGTCACTTCGTCATCGTCTCCGCCAAATGCCTCATCAATAGCCCCTGAAACGTCGTCATCTTCGCCTTCTTCCAGTTCCTCTCCTTCTTCTCCTTCTTCTCCTTCGTACTGCTCGAGCTGCTCCTGCTCTCTCTGCTGCAATACCTCTTCTGCTTCTTCCGGAGTAAGGAACGGAAGCTTTTTGATTATCATTTCATCAGTGAGAAAGTCGGCCGCAGAAAGAATCATTTCTGTCTGTTCCTTCTGGTTCACAATTTTGTTCCAGACGAAGGAAGGGTTGTCGTCAATGCCTGCAATGTCGAGGATGCCCTGCACGAATTCGAGGACATTGTATTCAAATCCCGCACATTTGTTATCCATCGCCTGATAAGCTGCCTGTATCTCTTGCGTGGTCTTCTGCGCTGCAGAAAGCGTCTTAACGTCAAGGGCCTGGAAGTCCTCATAGATATCCTGCCTAAGAATCTCAAGCATGGCCTGCCGTGCATCAGTCGGGACATTGAGAGTCTGCGGAGCAATTGAGCCGCCGCCGTCGCTGTCTACTACCGCGGAATGGGTGTTCCTGATCCTCTGCAGCAGCTCCGCAAGGTCTACGTCATCCATGCCGCCACTGTTCTGTATAAGCCAGAAGATTTCTGACGTGTCATCGATGACGTTCGCCATTCCGGACTTGATCATGTCATAGCAGTCTATGCTCTCCCTCATACCCACAAGTTCGCTTTCGTGCGCGTCGTTGGCATACAGCGGCACAATTGGGAGTCTGCTATAGTTTTCCTCGCAAATGTCTACGATTGTCCCATCTGCAATGCGGGTCTCTTTGATCTTGTATCCTCGCTTGGCCTGCAGAACCTCGACTTTTTCCGAGCCTGTCCGCGTATACTCCGTGTATCCGTCCTCTTCGTACAGCGTGTAGCGTGCCACCGTGTCGGTGCCTACCTGCTTAAACCAGAAACGGACGCCGGCGCGCACTGATGCATCCTGCTCACTCTTTAAGGGGCAGAATCCGGGCTGTGAAGGGCTGTCCGCGTATGAAAACACCTCTAAATGGTCATAGTTCCAGAAGCCGAAAGCGACGCCGCCATACATTGCCTCTTTTGCGACAGTCTGCAGCTTGTAATCAAAGTCTTTCCCCAGCTTCTCCTTGTCCTCTGGCTTTTCCAGCGTGAGGCCATTTCCAAGCACATACTGAACCTGCTGCGTGACAAGGCGGCGAAAGAACAGTGTTTTCAGTTTGTAATTGCTTGACCAGTAATCCGGTACAAGCCTTCCCGTGATCGTTCTGATCATCTTCTGATACTGCTCAATTGTTACATTGTGCTTGGAGTAGTATGCCTGACCAATCTGTGCCTCCCTGTACTCTCTGGATGCGAAAAACTGGCTCACGGCAGCCTCGCAGAACTCCCCGCGTGCAATATCGTTTTCCCCTGCTCTTACAAGATCGTCATATGTAAACATTCAATTCCCTTTCATCACAAATATATAAGCTGCCGGCTTTCTGGCTTTTTCTCTTTCTTCACCAGTTTCATCGTCCGGACAAAATAGCGAACTGCGTCCATGCTGTGGTCGTTTTCTTTTATCGGTTTGTCTTCCCCGCGGTCTGCAGCCTGCTCATCCCACGAGTACACGCCGAACTCATCAATCGTGTGCTTGCATCGCCGCATGAACAGAAGCCGGTTTCCTTTTAGCATCGTCTGCACATCCGCGATGCCAGGTAAAACGTCGTTGTCTGCCTGCCGTGTCCGGTGCCCTCTCTTCCGGAGCTCCACAATCAAAGCCGCTGCAGAAGGGTCTACGATCGTCTGCTTGATCTCTCTGCCCTGTGTAAGCTCCTCATATCCATCTACAAGCTCTGCAACGGTTTTCTGTCTGCGCTCATCTCGCCCAGAGTAGTAATACTCATCCAAGCACACCCACGCATTTAATGACGGGGAGAATCGCCACAGCAAGAAAACTGTTGCATTCTGGATACCGTAGTCGCTCGATACGTAGTAATCCCCGGTTGTGTCCGGTTCCTTGTCCAAAATATTGCTGTCATCGAAGCAGTCACCGTATATAATTCCCTCAGCCATCGCCCAGAGACCTAAGATATAGCGCTTGTATCGGAATGTTCCCGCGTACTCCTTTTTTAGCTCTTCCACGACTTTAGGCGGCAGGCACCCGTCATCTATGCAGTAGCTCTGTTGGTATATATCTGCATCAGAGTCAAGGAATTTCTTAAACCAATGCTGCGGGTTTGCCGGGTTGCAGGTGCCATCAAAGTGCGAATGCTCTGTTCTCAATCGAGACTTTAGCATTTCGAACACTTCCTGATCCCATGTCGTTATCTCATCGCCATACGCATACTCAATTGTTGAGCCCTGTATCTTCTCTACACGCTTTTTATTGTCCGCGCCAAGTGCATATATCGTATGCCCGAAAAGTTTGACGGTGTTGTCTGACCTAATATTGCCGACCAGCTCCGTGCCGTATCTGTCGCGCATCGGTGATAGAATGTTGCGCTCAAGCGTGCCTCTCGTATTACCTAAAAACACCGCAAGGCCTTCACCTTTCAGCGCACAGATTCGCTTTGGGATTATCAGAGTGTAATCAAGAAAGCTCTTCCCAGATCCGGTAGCGCCCGTCTTGATATTCCACCTGCGGTTGCAATGCAGATTGTATTCAAGCTGTTTCTCAGTCCACGGCACTTTCTACCCCCTGTAGGAGCTCTTTCACTTCAGCAAGCAACTTGTTGCTGTCTGCATCCGGTACCGGCTTATCCTGCCATTTGCTTTTCTTGAGGTTTTTCAGTGCGAAGATAAGACACGCATCAGACGGCGGGAGCTTCTTCTTTACCCTCTTTATGTGTCTCTCCTTGGTTCCGTCTCCCTTTTCTACGATTTCTTCTGTGACTTCTTCATAGTCCTGAAATTTGCACCGGTCATAAAAAGTGCTCTCAATTTCTTCCGCGATCGGTGCCTTACCCTTTTTTACTGCCTCTAAAAACTCTAAATGCTTTCTCGTCCAGTTGTAAAAGGTGGCCTCACTTATCCCCATGAAATTCTCGGCCACTTCCTTATCTGTGTAGCCGTCCCGAAGCCATCCGGTGACTCTTAGAAGGTTGTCTGGCTCTAGCCATTCTTTGTATTTCCCCTTTGCCATACATTATCCTAAGCTCCGCACAATTTCCTTTTCACGCGCTGACAACTCCCATACGCTTACTTTGACTTTCTTGGCGGCTGCTTTCTCGGCGGCTGCTTTCTCGGCGGCTGCTTTCTCGGCGGCTGCTTTCTCGGAAATAAGCCATCCACCTCCGAAAATAGTTTTTCCGAGCTCTTTTTGTGCATCCATTCTTCGGATAAAGGAAACTTCTTTTTCTTCTACAGAAAAATCAATCTCATGATCTGCAATATACTGCAGCCACCCCGGTGTTATTACTTCGTCAGGATACTTATACACAGGAAGCTGCTTTTTTTGTTTCCTATAATTTTCTTTGTTCGCAGCTTCGATAGCATGGTGCAGGTCGGAAGGTACAAAAATCTTTTTTTCTGGCATGTTGGTGATGAATGCCGTTGCAATCGTGGCACCGTTCTCGTATAAAATCCGATTTCCGGTATAAATGTAGCTATCATCCTTGTTTGTGCTGAAAATTGTAAGAGCGCTCGCAAAAAGAAAATAGCTGATCCCTCGTTCCTGATACCAGTTTCGGATTTCTGAAAGAATTGAAAATGGAGGATTATCCAAAACCACGCAGTTCTTTGGATAATCCTCTTTTTGATAGTCTCCACCCGGATAAAATGGACGGATAATAGCTCGATTCTGCAAGCTGTACCGTTTTACCGCCCAATCCTTGACTGCAGCATATACGTTGTCCGGTGTATAGCAGTCGTCCGTGGTTTTCTTTGCTTCAAACTTCTGCAAAAACTCCTGATACTCTTCGGAATCTTCGGAAAGATTTCCATTTTCCATTCTCTCCCTGAATTCCTGCTCTCTTTCTTCGTTTGTCTTTTCTTCCTGATCCAAGTCATCAAAGTCATCAAACCCGAAGTCGAATCCGTCAAAACTCAGACCGTCCAGTTCTTCCTCAAGACGCGAAAAATCCCACTCGGCAAGCTCTCCGACCTTGTTATCCAGAATCCTGTATTTTCTTTTCTGCTCTTCCGTCAGCCCTTTGATAATTTCAACGTTGCACTCGCGCCACCCCAGACGCTTAATAGCTTTTAATCTCGTGTGACCTGCAAGAACGACCATGTTCTCATCCGTGATAATTGGTGCGATATATCCACACTGCTTAATGCTTTCCATTACCGCATCCACTGCATTGTCATTCTTTCGTGGATTATTGTCATATGGGATGATATCCTTCACGCTTACTTTTTTAAGTTCCATTTTTTCCTCCTGGAATAATAAAATTGCATCCGGCCGGACTCGAACCGGCGACATTCATGCTCTGGCCATCTGAGCTACGGATGCACCTCCCACAGAAAGGGTACACATGGAGGAGGTCGTCAATGGCTTTTGCCATCGTAATAATTATTCCACCCGTTTAGGCCCATGCTCGCCATCATTCAGTGTTGACATAATGGATCACAAGGCCCATAAAGTGCGCGATTATCCTGCTTACAGACCGGCAAGAATAGTGGTACTTGATGGATGCCGCGTCCACAGAGCCGCCGCGCATAAGGACATAATCAATAATTTTTCTGCGTGCTTCTGCATCGGGCAGCTTGTCCACATCGCTCAATGCAAGCTCTATAGCGTGATCGTAGATAAAGCCGATCACCCCTGCAGGCTTTCGGCCTTCCTTGTATCCAAGAATTCTTTTTCTCGCCTCAAAGTAATATCTATATTTCGGAGCGCTCACCGTCTTCCCCCGTTCCTCCTAGCTATCCTTTTCCCGGCTGCCATCCTTTCCCCTGTAATGTCCATGTATCTTGCCTTCTGCCGTGATATTTCTTCTCTCTTTACTGCATTGGCTTTGTAATACTCTTGATAAGCTGTACAGGAGCAGTGGCACGATGCCGACCGCTCCGCACAGTCTTTACTACACGGCGATTTCATTCGTCATAGACCGGAATCGACGGCCCTTTATCCAGTACATCTGGTGCGGCTCCTTCGCTCCCCCTTGTGGGGAGCTTTGCCATGTCTGTAAGTCTCTTAATTTTCATATTTTCACCCCTCATCAATTGAACGGAAGTTCTTCATCAATGCCGTTCGGAATGCTCATAAAGTCATCAATTGGCGGTGTTCCCTTCTGTGTCTCCTTCGGTGCATAGTTCTGCGCCGTGTCGTTCGCCGCCTTGTTTTCGCAAAACTCCTGTTCGTCTGCAATGATATCCGTGGTATAAACCTTCTGCCCGTCCTGTCTGGTATAGCTGCCAGTCTGGATGTGTCCGGAAACAGCTACCTTCATTCCCTTGTGCAGATACTTTTCGGCAAATTCGCCGCCCTTTCCAAAGGCTTTGATACTGATAAAGTCTGCGTTCTGCTGTCCTTCTACCTTCTTCCCTCTGCGCTCTACCGCAAGGCGATAGGATGCAATACACATCGGCTGATCTCCCTGCGTGTATCTGACTTCTGGATCTGCTACTAAGCGGCCTATAAGTGCTACCTTATTCATTTCTTTCTCTCCTTTTTTGTTTGATTGCGTCAATCGCATACTCAAAAGTCATGGCCGTTTTCGTTCCGCCATTCGTTATATTCATTGCTTAATCCAGCTTCCCAAATCAGGGAAAAAAGCGTCGTTTGTTTCGCGGATCTCCTTATTTCCGCCGTGCGATGATCTTCTATCTCTATTTTAGATGGCGAACTCCAAAAAGCAGCTTCCTTAAACAGTATATGCTTCAAATCATCAGACTGCTTGTCCGGTTCCTGCTTCGTATCTGGAACGCCCTCCGTGTCCTTTTCCTCCTCATCCCGCGACTCTTCGGGGAAAAGCTTATCCAAAGACTTTTTTGCACTTATGGCAGCAATAAGGTTAGCGAAATGAGGGTCATTGCTTAATACCATTGCAGACAGAGCAGAGCCAACAACCTCTCCGATTGCGTCTGTAAAATCTAGTCTTGAGATCATCCGCTTGCTATTGGCCATCTTTTCCTTAATCTCCTTAAAGTTCTCATCTTCAATATCAAAAATACTCATTCTTCTTCCTCCTCATCAAAATCCAAGTACTTATACCCCTCTCCCATAAGCGCGCCAAATCTCATCTTGATGTCTGATATATCGCTATCAAGCTGCGCCATCTCAAGACGCATCAGCCTTATGTCCGTATCGAAATGTGTTAGCCTTGACATTGCAATAAAGGCTCCCGTGCGAATATCAAAAGTATCTTTCTTGCTGCATACTGCACTTGCCTCTTCTCCGGTTTCCAGATCCTTGACTGTGACGGTATCCCCGTCTCTGTAGACTACAATGCAGGGCGGCGTTTTCTTTGACTTGACCTTTACAATCTCGTGATCCGAAAAAGTCCAACAAAAGTTTTTATCAAAATTCACTACGTAGGGCTTTCCGTTGTTGGTACAATATATTCTTCTAACAATTCCGGTTTTGCCTTTCAACACGGGGTCTGCTGTGACTTTTACGGTGTCCCCGACCTTAATTTCGTCTTTCTCCATCTTTTCTTCCTCTTCCTGCTCGTAGCGATATAGCTTCTCCAGCACATCCTGACGACCAAACCCATACAGAATGTTGTAGTACACGACTTCCTCGCCCTTTGCATTTGACACTGTCCGCGTCACAATGCGTTCCTGCTTTGGTTTGTCTGGCTCCGATTTTTCTGGTTCCGCCTCATCCGCAAGCCACTCTTTCCTCTCCTTATAGCAGTCCCCGCCGTAAAATATGCAGTCGACACACGGCGTTTGTATACACAGACCCACATCCCCGTTTTCCATTACTGCAATGCGATGTGCAATTGTAAAGTCTGAAGAATCTCCAAGCCCAAGTTCATCAAATCTTTCCTTGTTTTTCTCCTTATTTGTCATCCCTTTCTTCTCCGGTTCCCCTGCGAGGAAGAAATCATCAAGAACTCTCTTTGTTTCCGCAGCTGCAATTGCGCAAGCTTGGATTGATGTCCCGATGGGTACGGTTGCAACCAACGTCGTAGTAACTACGTCGGAAATTGCGCTTGCAAGCTGCGCTTTAGAGATCATCGTCTTTTCATTTCCGAGCTTCTCCTCTAATTTTTCAAAACTGTGTTTATTCATATCCATTCACCGCCTTCCAGAAGTTGTATTTTTCTTTCAGATCCGCATCTATAATCAGACTGTGTAGATTGTTATACCGGCCAAACGATACACGTGAATAGGTTCTGTGGTACTGCACATCTCGCAGATGTGTCCGCTCAAAGAGCAGCTCCTCCAGCGCACTCAGCTCTGTCTTTTCTGCAGGCTTCTCAGCATCCGGCTCCTCTTCCTTTTTCTCCGGGAAGAATTCATCAAGGACCTTTAACATCTCCATTGACGCATTAAGTATTCCTGCGGTCTCGTTTTCCAGCTCCGCAGCAGCGTTTGCGATTCTGCAGCAGACCTTGATGAAGTCCGTTTTGGAAATCTCTGCCTTCTCCTTGTGGGCCTTTTTCTTCAACTCCTCATAGCCTTTCATGTTAATTTTCATTTCTGCTCCTCCTTGTACGGCTCCGGAAACGGCATCCACGCGGTTACCACTGACTTAAAACAACGTTCTGTGACTTCAAGGTATCTCCATTTTTGATCATCATTCATAAATGCAGTCGTCACCGCATTCGCGGATGTAGTGACGATGACTGTTTCATACAGTTTTGGTAATCTCACCTCTACCGGAATCCATCTAAAATCACTCATTGTTTTCCTCCTTGTACGGCTCCGGGAGAGGCATCCAAGCAATAACGTTGTCATCAATATTTTGATTTACGTCATCATAGTGGTTATAATGCTTATATTCCCACCATCCTTCATCCACTATGTAGCAACCTTCGTCTTCATCGTATTTTTCAAACTCACAGTCATTCCAGTGCCACATACTGTCGTGCTCTAAAATAGTCCCATCCTCGTACATTCCTGTTGTTATGGTTCTGTTTCCATTTTTGTCTACGGCGAGTACCAATACTTCCTCTTCCGGTTCCGGCAAACTTTTTGTTACCGGAATCCACCGCATTTCACTCATCTTCCACCTCCGGTTTGATTCCGCACGATGCTGTATACCCTATCCCGGCAAGCATCTTTCTAAGCTTCTCCATGGCCTTCGGCTTGAGTGCATCCGCAAGCGGCATATAAGCTACTACCACGCCGTTAGATACATCTGCCTTTAGGCCCTGACTTCTCAGATAAGCTGCTGCGTCTTCCTTACTGACTTCATTTCCGACCATTTTCTTCCTCCAGCTCTTCAATTCTGTGATTGATGTACCAAGCTGCCTTCCGAAGATCTTCAATTTCCTTCTCAGGATCTTTCTTCCCAGCTCTGCTGATGTACTTAACGGCATTCCCAAGACAGAAACCCAAGTCTTTATCTTCGATGTAGTCGATTACTTCGATCTTTCCATCGGTGTAGTGTAATGGATGATTAACCGGATCGTTTTTGTTCTCTTCCTTTTCTGGTTCCGCTTCGGAGTAGAGCCAGAAAAGGAATTCATGAGCACAGTTATGACAGCCTGCATGGTATTTACTTAAATCACACACATTACAATCTAAACATCCACAGTTAACCGGCTTTCCATCTACAATCGCAGGATGACAACGTCCCCCAGCTATGGTTAATATCTCTTCAAGACTATGCTTTTCAAAATTCTTCATTTCCTCTCCTTCCAGTTGCTACAACCCTTCTCTTTGCTTGCCTTCTTTGTGCTGTATACCTCACAATCTACAAATGATGTTATCGGCATGTTGTGGTGTCTTTTGTAGTAATTTCCGTACAAGCAGGTTCCGCAGGTTTTATCTTTTTCCACTGTTCCTCCTTCAAAATGTACTGACGTATAAATCTATCCGCATATTGCGGATGCATCAGTGACCGCTCAACCTTTCTTGTTGTGCTCTCTGTCCCTTTTTGTCCTTCTATCGTCCTTGTTTTCACGTACTCGATCGGTTCAAAAACAAGGTTCTGTTCCGGCTTGCAATTCAAAAACCAGTATTGTGTTGGCTTTTTGTAATAATCACCATTTTCTGTTCTGTCCAGGTCAATCAAATCCGGTTTCATGCACCAATATGTTTTCAGGTAATGCGGTTGTGTGTATGGGTTTTCGATGATCATCCGGAATCCTTTTCTCAGGCAGATAATGGTCATCTCACTCAGCAAGATATACAGTTCGTTCAGTTCTTTTTGTAGCGAGATACTGCACTCTAATTTCTGTATATCCGTCCATTTCTTCTGCTGATATGCTTCGCCTCTCATCATCAACGGGATTTTTGCTTCGAACCTTGTACAAGGGAAAAACGCCATGCAGATATCATCCTTCCCAATCTGGTCAAATATGCTAGGCTTTCCTTCGTATCCCCCCCCCTGATCTCTGCGAAGATGTCCACAACATGGTCTGTCTGACCGAAGTCGTTTAGGATGTCATAATCTTCTGCTTCAACCCCGTATTTGCGGAAGGCATTCTTGAAAGTCCCAGACTGCTCAAATAAACAAAATGCCTTCAAAGCACTCCCTCCTTAAAAGGCCCGTTTACCTTTTTCACCTTCCCACACTTTCTACACCGCAAATAGCATCTGATCACTTTTCCTTCTGCATCAAAATCACCACCTTTGCAGATATAATCGTGATTGCAGAAGAGCTGTTTTATCTTCGTTTTATCCATTTTCGGTGTCCTTCTTTCTGTACTTTTCTACGTCTTCCGGACGGTACAGTTTACAGTGATACCAATAGCAAATTTGACCAGTAATCGAACTCCATGATGTGCGACCGTCTGCATACGTGCCAAAACATCCATTCTTTATTCCAGAAAAATATCTATTATACGAACATTTGTCTGAACAATTGTCTGAATTCCAAACAATAACCGGTGTATCTACCGGGACTTTTTCCCAGTCGATATCTTTGTCCCAATCAATCACAGGCTGATCAAGCCACTTTAGCCTCGCCTCACAGCATTCATTTCCGCGAAAAAGGCAAAGCGTACATGGTGTTTCTGCACATCTAAGGACTTCGCCTGTCTCTCTGTTGACCGCAAACGATCTTGCAAAAATATTTTTCACCTTGTCCGGTTCAATTGATTCGTAATTCGTCATTTTCTTCATCCTCCAAAAAGTAATTTTTCCCGAAAACCTTCATCCACTCTTCGTGCCCGAAATTCCTTTCAAAATTTTCCTGTGCTACGTACTGTAATGCCCTGTCAAATTTTCCCTTGTCGTGCAATCTCATGTGGCAGTCGTGGCACAAGTGGACTTTCAACCCATACTTCTCTGCTTTTTTTCTCCCGGCGGTTCCGTGGATCATGTGATGCTCTTCTGTCTGTCCCCATCTTTGGCAGATAAAGCATTGATCTTTTGTGTCTCCGATGATGATGCTGTCCATGTCTTTACCTCTCTTTTTTGCCTTCTCCGATTTGTTCCAGCGCTTCCCGCATTCTACGCTTGCGCCGCCTCTCGGACTCCCGTGCGATGATCATTTCCCGGTTGGCCTTGTAGTATGCCCTTCGCTTGGCCTGCAGCTCTTCCTTGTAGGCTTCTCTGTATGCCCTTTGTCTGAGCTTGTCCTTTTCCGGGTCTTTGGCTTTACAGCGCAAGTATGATGCTCTCCGCTGCGCCCTCTTTTTTGCGTCCTCCGCACAATCTGGCTCTATCACGATCCTTTTCTGGTTCCTGCAGCAGCTCAGATCTACAGCTCTGTCGTAGTCGCCTGCTGCCAAAGGACAATTCAAGCTGTCTTTTGTGCACCGCAAGCAAAACGCGGCTATGTCCTTGTCTGTCATCTCTCCTCCTAGTTCGCCAGCAGACGCATTTCAAGCTCGTTCATGTCACCATAGGCCGACGTTCGTTCTTCTGGCTGCCATGCTTTTTTCGGTGTGCCTGATCTGGCCTTTTCCAGACGATCCCACACTATGCCCTTATACCCGGAGGCCATGCACTCCGTGATAAGCTGCGCGACTGCATCCGCTCCGTGCTTGGTGATCTTGTCTTTAGCGATGCTGACAAGGCTCTTCAATCCGGTCTCGGTGATAGGGTCGCCTTGCTCAAGCCTTGACGTGATCCAATCGGATAGCTTCTCCGCTACCTTGCGCACTACACCCAGCGTTTCGAGGTCATCCGCAGACATTCCGCAGACCGTAAGGGGGGATATAGGGGGGATATCTTTATCTTTTACTTTTACTTTCTCTTTTACTTTAGCTACGCTTTGGCAGGCACTTGCTACATCCTTGCTAGCGTTTGCTATATTCTTGCTAGCGTTTGCTACACTCTTGATAGCGTTTGCTACAACGGTGCTATCTTCCTCTCTGTATTTGCTAGCCTTTGCTACACCACCATTTTTCCCCGCTTCACGGCGCTTGTTGTTTGCATCAACCTGCGGGCGGGCAAGAGCAAAGAACATCTTTACGAACGGATTATCTGTTTCCGGTTCTTCTCCGTCGATTGCATACTTGCAGAGAGCAGATACGCATTCCTTGTAGTCCTCTGCCGGGAGTGCTTCTAAAGAATCTGCAAAGCTTTTGTAAAAAATAAATCCTTCGCTCATGTCATCTCCCGTAATCTGTACGACGCAAAATGTGTTGTCTTGCCGTCCGTGTCCGTGTACTCCATCGTGTCGGTGATGATATCCGCTCCACCATCCCGCAGGTCTTTGATCCTTGCTGCCAGCCTCATACATTCGAAGGTCAGCGCATCCTGTGGAGTAATGCTTCCGCGTTCTTTCATCCACCTGAGAACCTTTCGGTTCTGTGAATCTGTTCTTTCCATGCTTGCCTCCTACTCATCCCCGGAGATCAGAACCGTTGTGCTTGGCTCTTCTGCATATATCTTGTAGGCATATATCTTCCAGACCTGATTGTCGTCTGGAAAAGCAAGACCGCTCAGGCCGTCCAAAACTGCTTTGACAATATTGTCGATATCTGGCTTTTTCAGCATCTTTTCTCTTGCGAGCATCTCAAGGCGCTTTTTCTTCGAGGTGCTTTTTGGTATTGGCATTTTGGCTATCACATCTACAACTATTGGCGTGCCTTTCTGGAATGCCTTTTCCCTGCTGTTGTAGAAGGCCGCTGCTACACGGCCCTCGTACTCTCTTGTTTTTTCCGGAGTGTAAGCGTGCCCTCTCCTTGTGAAGCGAGGTCTTCCTTTTCCAGCCGGGATACCAGATATCTCAAGTCTGATCGTTCGCAACATATCCTGCCTCTCTGTATAGCGCCATCATCTCCGCTATTTCGTCTGGTGTACGTGGGTCAATGCTAAGCTGCTCGGCCTCGTTTATAGCTCCATCTATCAGCCTTGACATTTCTGCGGTGTCATACGTATGGCTGCCTCTGATCACCCAATAAAGGGGATATTCACCGTCTTCGGTGGTGATCGTCTGGCCTGCCGGTTTGTAGTGCTCCGTGATGCTTCTCGTCCAGTTAAAAGATGGGGACTTGACCACCCAGTCGAAAGCTCCGTCTTCGGTGATCTTCTGCTGACCGTAGTCGGCAAGCAGGATATTGTGTGCTTCCGTCTTGCTGATTCCCAGTTTCTCGGCAATCCCAACGCAGAGCTCCCAGTAGTAGCGGTTGGCCTCTGCGCTCCGGCTTTTCCGGAACTTCTTCATGGTCACGGTCAGCTCTTGGCCTTTTAGCTCCTCTACATCAGCCGGGTCAGCCTCAAGTTGTACCGTAATTAGTGCTTTTCTGTCCGGAAATGATCGCTTTATGTCAAGTATTTGCCCCTTTGCTTCCATCGAAAGATCCTCTTGCAAAAAACTCGCGCACAAAAATGGAGATAAATCGCTGACAAATCTCGCTTGTAAAAACTTCCATTAGATCGCTGGTCTGCGACATGGCAATTTCGGAAGTTATATCTGCGGATTTTTCAACAAATTCGCGGAAAGAAATCGTAATCTTGTCGTTCTGGTGTTTCTTTGCAAGGGCTGCTAAAACAGGGAGTTTTTTCTCCATCTCCTTTATTGTCTTGTCAAAATCACTCATTCTCTTTTTCCTCCTTCTTGCTACGTATCTTTCCTTCAAGGCTGCTCATAAAGTCTCTTAAGTCATCAACCGAAAGGTCTGTGACCTTTTCCTTTCCGTAGTGCTCTGCAATGCTTTTGAGCTTCTCCGGGGACTTATAGACTTTGTTGATGGTTGCGAATGCCTGCGCTGCAAACTTCGCATCTTCATCAATCTGGTTCCTTGGCTTCGGCTCCGGACTTCCCGTTTCAGAATCAACAAATTCCTCTGTGGGGATGCAGAAGACCTGAAACAATGCGTACTTGAAAGCGGCACTCATGGCCTTGTTCATGGACTTGTCCCCCTTGTCCATTCCTTCACCAATCACCGTAGCGGTTACGCTTGATCCATCTGCAGTGTAGAAGGTGTATTTAACCTTTGTAATGGAATAGATGAGAGCACCGCCGTTCTTGCTCGTTCGCTCTTCTCTTGACTGTTCCAATACTTCCGGAGTAACAAAAACTCCGTGTTTAGCCATTGCAGGATGCATAGCGTTCATTACTGCATCGATGCTTCTGTATTTGTACTTGTCGAATGTGTTCTGTCCGTCCTTTCCTACTGCTCCTACATCTGAAAGAACGGCCGCAATTGCTTTGTAAATACCGTTTTCCATTTTTTCTCCTTTCTGTGGTTGTTTGCTGCTGCCGTAGCAGTACGCGGCTGAGCCATGCCTTTTCTAAGCCTTTCTCTGCTTTTCCTGTGCGCATCTCCTCCGCGCCGTGCCCTTCCTCTGCAACGCGTTTCTATTGCCAGTCCTCACCATGCTGTGCAAAGCCTGCGCTATTCAGAACCTCGCTTTTCTGTAGCAATTCGTTTCTTGTCAGTGCCTTTCCATCGCTTTACTAATCACAGCTTTGCCCTTGCTCTTCTCCGCCTTTCCACTGCTTTGCTTCACCAATCATCGCCCTCGCGCTTCTTCGCTATTCCTATGCTTGACATTTCCTTCGCAGCTTGCTGCCTCGCGCTTCCTCCGCAAATCATTTCCGCACTCATCTGTTGCAACTCATCGCCGATCAGTTCAATGCCTGCGCTTCACTTAGCTATTCAAGTCTCTGCTATTCCCTCGCAGTGCCTTGCTGAGCTATTCCTTAGCTTTGCCTATCATCTCCTTGGCATTACTTAAAGATTTTGGTGGGCTTGTGGCTGATTTCCTTCCAGAAGAAAGCGCCTTTTCCGGAGTTGCGCCACTGCCCAAGACCGTTAAAGCGTCCGTAATCAAGCCATTCAGAAACAAGCTCCCAATCGTCATCCTGCAGCATGACCACATCGAACTCGATCCATGAGCCTTTGCTTACGCTGTCGGAATCTGCAATCGCTACACGCGGGCCCTGCATCGTGTCAGCTCTTAAAGGTCTTTGACACTCGCCTACACCGTCTGTCGTGTGAATCTTGATCATTCGCCCTGCAGGATCATCCGCGTTCGGATAGACCATGATTCTCAGGTCAATCTCCTTCTTGTAGTTCTTGAGCTTGCTGGACTTTGTACCCTTGATCGGTCTGAGTGCTGAGCACGCACTCTTGAAAAATCCTCTGACCTGGTATCCGTAGAAGATCGGGCAACCGTCCTTGTCTACCGGGAATACCGTCTTCCCCTTTGCTCGGAATTCGTCTTCGCCAATCGCCGCAATCTCTTCTTCCTTCGTTGCGGCATCCGGGGCGTTCTTGGATACATAAGTTCCGTGAATGTCCGGATCACCCGGCTGCGTTCCCAGAACATCATCGATAAAATCTAAGTGGATATGCTTTACTAACACCTTGTTTTCCTCCTGTTTGTGATTACTGAATTCTGAGTGATTCGGTCTGCTCAAGATGGGCGAAGCCTAAGTTTTCGCCTGCCTTGAGTGCTGCAGAAATGCCCTTCTTGTCTACCTTCGGAGCCTGCGGGACAAGATACTTTTCTGGGATTTCATCGCTGTCCATTACTACGGACGGCGCATTCTTCTGAATGCGGAAACTGAAAAGCTGTGTTTTGAATTTGGTTTTTCCGGTTATCTGCATAGCGTCCTGCAGTGATGTCTTCATACGACCTGCATTTCCTTCGATTGCTTTCTTGCGGGCTGTAAGTCTCTCAATTTCGGAATTAATTCCCTCTGCATCCGCGGTGAGCTGTCTAATCACCTTTGCGTAGCCGTCTGCCTTAATCTCGATTTCTCCCCCGATGGCCTCCATTGTGTCCTTCAGGACATCCGGTTCTACACTCGGGTCTTCTGCCATCTCCAAAAGCTGGAGATACTCGTCCGTTAACTGATATAAGCTTTCCATTTAATTTCTCCTCCGTTTTTATAAGTTCTCCAGTCTGAACGTCTGCGGCTTGCTGAACAGGTTCGTTCCGTCCTTGATTGTTGCGGTCACTTCCCCGCGGGCCGTTACTGTAATCGTCACATCTCCCTGCGTTTCTGTGCTGATCGCACTCAGAGCATCCACAGCGTCCTTGAACTCCTTCATGAGGATGCAGTAAGGGATCTTCGGCATATCGATGCAGGAAGGAATCTGCTTTTCCTCTTCGGCTATTTTAATGGTCTGATCTTGCAACTTGTCTTCCATTGTGTTATCCTTTCCTTACACCTTGTAAGTGCGTCGGTCCCGCTTTTTCATGAGCGCCCGGCGCTCTTTTTTTACAGGTGTAATGATGGCGATGCAGCCGATTGCCAGATCGACCGCAGCCGCCGTATTTAATCCGCACCCGTGAAGAAGGAGTGCCGTGAACATGCTCGCCATAAATACGGCTGAGCAGATTTCGTTGATAATCTTTGTTTTCATCCTGCACTCTCCTTCTTCCGGGTCATTTCTATCTTGATCCTCACCCCCGTCTGCTTTTCATAGAGCTCTTCGAGGACTCTCAGCATTTCCGGGAAGTGAGCGGCGATTTCCCGCCGCTGTTCCTCATGCTCCTTTTCTGTCATCGGCTTCTCTCGCAAGAATCAGCCCGTCGATGTATCCATAAAGGACTGCCTGCGTCCCGGTATCCAATTTCGAGGACGCCTCCGCGATCTTTCCTACGAGGATCGCCCCGATGTTGCTCAGGCTCTTTTCTGCTGTCTGCTTCTTCATTGCTGCTCTCCTTTCCTGTAAACGCTTATCATTACCTCAGCGCTGAATGCCTGCTCCGGTGTCGGGCCGGTTGTGGTTCTCCCGGCAGGCTTGCTATTAAAGTGTTTCGGCAAATGCGGCCGCCGCTTTGATCGTACGGAAGGTTACGAACTTGCCTTCCGCGATGTAGATTCGGAAATGTCCGCGCGTTCCTTTCATTCTCTGAATGGCGTATCCGTTTACTTCTTTAACTGTTTCGTACATTTTTGTTTCCTCCCTTGTAAGTGTTCTTTGCGTTTAACATTAGTTCCGTTTCGGTATACTTAATATAGCACACGGGTATACCACTCGTAAACCACCGATTTATAATTTTTTGGATTTTTCTTTTAATAGTTTTACATTGGTATATTTTTGTGCTAGTATATAGTTGCAGTAGGAAATAAGCAGATGGAGGTGAGGACATGAGTGACATAAAAGACAGGATTAAGGAGATCCGCAAAGAGGCAGGGCTTACACAGCAGGAATTTGCAAGCGAGATAGGGTTAGGAAAGCAAGCTGTTGTGTACTATGAAGGTGGTTATCGGGTTCCGAAGGGCCCAACGCTGACACTTATCTGTGACCGTTTCCACATTAATAGGAAGTGGTTGCTGACAGGTGAGGGCGAGATGCATGTAGCCGGGCGTCCACAGGTATCCCCAGAGCGAGAGAACGAAATTGCTCAGATCGTCGGCAAGATGTACCTCGACGATGACGGTTTCCGGACAAAGCTGATCAAGGCAATCGCAGGCTTGACCGATGATGAGTTAAGATGTGTTAAGGATTTCGCTGAAAGCCTTGTTCGTGAGCAGGAAAAATGAGATAACTTTTCCGGGGAAAGACAGCAAGGGAGCTACACCAAGCACGGTGCAGCTCCCTCTTTGCTTAGAATGGCAGATTTTCGATGATGCAGTATATCAGATAGAGTAGGTCGGGTTTATCGCAGCTCTGTATCTTATCCGTGATCATCTTCTTAATCTCTTCCATGGATTGCCTCCTTGAACTTCTTGAGCGTGATGTATGTAGCACGCACGATTGACGTATCAAGGACATTTAACAGCTTCGTGATTTCTTCAATCAGTTCCTTCTTATCCATGTATTTCTCCCCCTTTGCGTAAAAGGGTACCGCTCCGCTTTCCGTTTGGGTATTGCAGACCCTAAACGTTTTCTGACTTAAATATTTTTTGACACATGCAGGAGGATTTTGACCAAAATAACGAGGTGTAAAAATGAACACAGTGGAGTTGTCAGAACGATTTGGGAAGATGTGGAAAGACGCGCGTACTGCGGCGGGATTCAGCCAGGTGCAGGCTGCTAAGGCTATGGGAGTAAGCCGGGCAACGATTGAAAATTGGGAAAACGGTACAAGCTCGCCCTCTCAGAAGGCGGGATTTGTCTATTTTTACAAGTTGGGCGTTCAGCCGCTTCCGTACTATCTGCGCGTGCTGTATCCGGTGGAAATGGAGACCGTAGACACGCAGGACGATGACGAAGAAGTTACAAAGGCATTGCTGACCATGATGCGCGACCTTCCGACCTCGTACAAGAAAAAGCTCCTATATGTGGCCTACGGTGATCATGGATCTTCTCCTGCTGCCGTTCTTGATATGGTCTGCGCCCACCTTCACACTCCGCTTCTGATGCGGATCGGTGTTGCAGCTCTGATCCGGTCTAACTTTGTCCTTGCGCTGTCGATCGGCCGGCTGATCGGAGGAAGCCAAGCGATGCCTGACGTGATGCTATTGGAGAGAGCGATTACAAGGGCAAGAGAAGCAGTCAAGCAGAAAAGCGAGAGCTACACCGCACTTTGACGCGTTTTCATGATTTTAGACAAAGAAAAACCGCCTCGTAGAACGGGGCGGCTCTTCTTGCAACAATCAATATTCACTTTAGTAACAAAGATATTATACCACACTTCGGTGTGGTTTTTTTGTGCGCAAATTTTACGGAGCGCCATCGTGGGCCTCTTCTTCCTTCAGATCTATGCTGTCGGCATGAGATGGACATACTACAACCCAAACCCAATAGCGGCCCGAACCGGCGATTGTACCGTCCGGGCGATATCCAAGCTTACAGGCCAGACGTGGGAGCAGACATACATTGATCTGTGCGCCTTCGGCCTTATGATGTGTGACCTTCCTGCAGCCAATTCCGTGTGGGGCGGTTATCTCCGGAGCAAAGGCTTTCACCGGTATCTGATCCCGGACACTTGCCCGGACTGCTACACAGTCAATGATTTCGCAGAGGATCACCCAAACGGGGATTATCTGCTTGCTCTAAATGGTCACGTTGTCGCTGTCATGGACGGTCACTATTTTGACTCGTGGGACAGCGGTGCAGAAGTGCCAATTTACTATTGGCAGAAGGAGGGATGATGTACCAACCATATTATCAGCCGTTTCAACAGCAGCAAATGCCTGATTTTCTGCGGTCGCAGTATCAGCAGGCACCGCAGCAGCAAAGCACCGATGAAAGAATCTGGGTGTCGTCTCCTGCTGCAGCAGATGCTTATCTGATGGCTCCCAACAGCTTCGTGAGATTGTGGGACAGCTCGCGCCCTGTCTTCTACGAGAAGCGTTCTGATGCTTCCGGGCGGCCTTACATGGATGTTTACGAGTACAGCCGCAAAGATATGCAGGCGCAGGAGAAAGCACCCGCCACAGACTACACTGACCGCTTCAAGAGCATAGAGGAGCGCTTATCTGCTCTAGAAAGGAGCCGCAATGAATCCGATGAACAGCCCGATGCAGATGTTAAGTGAATTCAATCGCTTCAAAAACGAATTCAAAGGAGACCCGGAGGAAGCTGTGAAGAAGCTTGTTGCATCCGGGAAGATATCACAGAAGCAGCTCAATGACCTGCAGCAGGCTGCGCAGACCTTCAAGGGTCTTTTCAATCTTTGATTCATCCGTGCGCACGGTGATCATACAGCAAACCAATTTTAAGAAAAGGAGATAAAATTATGAGCTTATCTAGCGATATGAGCCCCGCCGATATCCGGGCTTGTACTGGCGGCAACAACGACGCATTCGGAGGCTCTGGCCTTTGGATGATCGTGCTTTTCCTCATCTTTGGCATGTTTGGATGGGGAGGCTTTGGAGGCTTCGGAGGATGGGGCAACGGCTCCGGTGGTGCTTCCGAAAACTACGTTCTGGCTTCTGACTTTGCGACCCTGCAGAGACAGATTGACAGCGGCATTTCGTCCCTTGAGCGCAAGGGCGACGCGATCCAGAACGGAATCTGTGATGGCTTCTACGCGCAGAATTCTGCCCTTCTGACCGGCTTCGGCAACACGGACAAGGCAATCATGCAGGGCGGGTATGAGACGCGGAATGCGATCCAGCAGAACCAGATCACTGACATGCAGGGCTTCAATGCACTGCAGGCTCAGCTTGCACAGTGCTGCTGCGACAACAAGGCCGCGATTGCTGACGTTAAGTATGCTATGGCGATGGGTAACAACGCCCTCCAGCAGGAGGTCGGCAACGGATTCTGCCAGCAGAACTATGCGAACGCAACCAACACACGCGACATCATCGACGCGATGAACAGCGGTTTCCGCGCTCTCGATCAGAAGATGACCGCGCAGGAGCTTGCGGCGAAGGATGCACAGATTGCAGACAAGAATCAGCAGCTCTTCATGGCACAGCTTGCAGCATCGCAGGCAGCGCAGAACGAGACGCTGAAAGGCTACATGAACGGGCAGTTTGCATATTACAATCCGCGCCCGGTTCCGTCCTTCACCGTGCCGAATCCTTATAATGGCTGCGGCGGCTGCTACGGTAATTGCTGAGAAAGGAGGCTGTAATGGCTGAATACATCAGCAATGCACCGCAAACCGTTGCGGCAGGTGCTTCGGTATTGTTCGCTAATATGAGCAATGTCGGATGCCCTTGCGGTATCCCGCACAGAAGCGGCTCCGGTCTTTTCACTCTGAGAGGCGGCCACAAGTACCGCGTAAGGTTCGGGGCGAACGTTTCGGCTGCAGAAGCTACCACAGCAAGCACTCTTGCCATCGCCGTGAACGGGGAGACAATACCAGGAACGCAGATGGTCACTACTTCCGTAGCGGCTGGCGATCTTGGCAACGTCTCTTCCGAAGTGATCATCTGTGTGCCGAAATGCTGCTGCTATCAGCTCAGCATCCAGAACGCAGGCGCGCAGGCGGCGACAGTGCAGAACGCGAATTTGATTATTGACAAGGAGGCATGATGAAAGAATCTATGTACAGATTGAAATCCATGCTTTGCGACGAACTGGATGAAATCGCCGGGCGAGGTGAGCTTTCTTCCGGTGATCTGGAAACCATCCACAAGCTGACCGACACCATCAAGAACATCGACAAGATCGAGGCTCTGGAAGGTGAAGGATACAGCGGAGGCGACCGGATGCCCTACGGCAGATACAGCGGCTCCCGTCACTATGTGCGAGGCCACTATACCAGAGGGCACTACAGCATGGCAGAAGGCAAGGCGAGGATTGCGGATCGCATCGAAGAGATGATGCAGGACGACAGCCTTACCACTGCAGAGCGCTCCGCACTTGAGAGAGCGATGGACGCGCTCAGATAAGGCGGCAGCACATGGACATGAGAGAGATCAACCGCGAGATCGAGCGTCTTGAGTGCGGCGATACGACATACGGTGCCTGCGAAAAGCTGTCTATACTCTACTCGGTCAGAGATCACGCAGAGAGTGCAGCGCCTTCGGTCTACTCTTATGCGCCAGAGCCTCAGAGGCAGCCACAAACGGAGTTTGAGGAAGCTGCTTCTGCCGCTGACTGGGATCAGCTTATGGACGTGCTGAACGAGCATTTTGACGTAATAAAGGCGCTGCACCCGAAAGAGTACAGCGCTGTCATTCGAAAGATCAAAAGCAAGGCATAATATAAGGGTCGGGAGTGATTCCCGGCCCTTATTTCTCGTACAGTTTACGTGCCATTAACACAAGGTTGGGGTGCGGGTCCGATTCCCGTGCGCCGCTCTAAAAGATGAGTTTTGCACGATGCTCTCGATAAGATCCGTATTTTCTTGACCGTTCGCCCCAAAAAGGCGGCGGTTTTCTTTATCCAGGGAGTAATACGTTTCTTTCCATCCTGCAGGAAGTCATCTTCATAACGCGGCTCTCTTCATCTTTTCTCCATCTTGGCAGCAATGGCCGACATAATGTATTCGTTCATGCTCATATTCTCAGCGTTAGCAGCTTCTTTAATTTTTTCTTTGTGTCCTTTTGGTGCCATCAGTGAGATGCGATCATACTTGTTTTTGTTGTACCGGTTCATATAGCGAATCTGTTCTTGTTTGTTCATTGATCTTCCTGCCTTCGTAAGGTACTATAAAAAAGAGATGTGGGGCGGCTTTGGCAAGTCCACCGCCCCAATTCTCGCCCGTTATTATTCTGCTTTTTCCTTCTTGGCCATGTCTCTGACTTCCTGTACTGCCTTCTGGACGTCGTCCATATCCTTACAGCTCTGGAATTTGTCAGCGACAAGGTTAAGAATCACTTCCAACTGCTTATCCGTCATCTCGTTCATGTCTTTCTCCTTTCTCGCTTGCCCGGTATTCGCAAGGTCTTGCTCCCTTGACGTAAATAGTGTCTGCTCAAAAAGTGCCCGATTTTGAATTCGGTGATCTGCCATCGCATCACGCAGCATCGTTGAATTCAATGAAATAACTACTTCCCGGTTCCTCACAGTCGTCGGAAAAATAGTACAAAAAAATATTGCCAGTGGCAGTGCGAAACATATTTGCTGCAAGTACTGTTAAAGCAATTGATGCAAGCGTTGTCTCCTCCAGCCTGGTCATGATAAGGCCTGCCCCATAGCAGCGCTTGCTGACGCTGAAGAACCTTTCGACCTCGATACGGTCAGTGTTATCCTGATATTCCTCTTTGGATGTCTTGTGATCCTTCTCAGGACGTCCCAATTTCGGGCCGGACATCCGGATGCCACGCTCTTTGCAATACGCGCGGTTATCCCTTGTCCGATAGATCTGGTCTACCAGTACCCGGGCCGGGTAATGTCCAGTGCGCTTCTTATAGCTCTCGACTGCGTTCTGGAGCACACCGCTTTCGTTGTATGGGTTAAAAGTTATCTTCTCGAGCCTCGCATGACCGTTTTCGTCAATGCTGACATCGTACCTGGCACCAAATTCGACCGGCGCATTGGTCTTTCCTCTGACGATTGGACGGATCCAGGGCTGGCTGATACTGACGATCCGGTTCTCAACGCGGTGCGTTTTGTTATCGAACATATACTTCTGCTGCGTGTACAGCTCCTGTATCGTGAGGAAGTACGGAATGTACTTCTTCGGCATTGCGTAGCCGTCATGCATGAAGCCTTCAAGATAGCCGATATCCCGCTTGAGATATCCCAGGTGTTTCCGGATAAAAGCACGTATCTTCTTCGCACCTGGCTTCCTGGATTTCGCCAGTGCAAGGTATTCCTTCCGGGCAACCTGTCGGTAGGTACGAGGCTTTGACAGGCCGTACGCCTTGCAGAAGTAATCAATCATCTCTTCAAGCTTAACTCTTCCCTCATTGAGAAGGGCAAAGTCCTGAGGATACTCTATGTTGGAAGGAGAGCAGGTTGCATCGAGTATCTGTGTGCCAAGATTTTCGGTCCCCTCCTGAGGCGTTTCTTCCTTGTCGCCCAGGTGCTCATTCGTTTTGGGGGCATTCTGAAGGTATATCTCATTGGCTTCGATCAGGAACTCTGAATTCAGCCGCTTTCTGAACAGCACCAGCAGCGGCGCGGTAAATGGACATTCATGCTGAAACTTCGCCACGCCGAGGAAGTACTGGAGATACGGATTCTCCGCAATCTCCCTGACCAATGCGCGATCACTCAGTTTCTTGCGTTTCTGGAGGATCAGTGCCCCAAATGCCATCTGGAATGGTTTAGCCGGTCGACCTGTAGTTGAAGGGAACATAGCCGAATATTTCTCTTCGAGCTTGTCCCAGGGCATGGAATCGGCCAGGCGAACCCATTCGTTGTTCGGGTCCAGCTGCATACCGCAGCTCTGATTAAAGTCAAAGAACGATATCTGATGGTTTATTGGGCTTTTATACATGCTTACCACCTGAAAAATGCAAAGAAGAAACGATACCGGTTAAATTTTTCCTTGCATTCATTATACAGCTTGCTGGCAGAAAAAGCACGTATTTATAACGAATTTAGTTATTTAGCATATACTAAATAATCATAGCATATATTTAGTAATATGTAAACAACCAAAAATAATAGAGAGGCCCACTATAGGCCTCTCTTTCTGCATCCCCGCCAATGCAGCTATACAGCGGAGCCCATTCGCTCACTGTCCCGCGGGCACCGGTCATTCCCGCTCTAATTTACTTCTTATTTCTTTCGCGTATGCCGTGACCCATGGTATGCCTAAGAGCTTGTCAGTAGCAGAGTACCACCATAACTGCAGGCATCTTGTGGATATATTTATTAATACTTTCCCAATCCGCCGGACTATAGAAACGAACTAAAACGGACCGTTTTGACCTATATCTGGCGTAAGTTATTGTTGAGCTGCCTCGATTTGGCACCGCGAAGTCCGATTTTAAGCCATTTTCATGCTTCGGTGGGTGTTTCCAAGGCATAGTTCTTTGACAAAATCCACCAAATAATCCTTTATGTATAGTACTGTATGTGATATAACGTACTATATAAAGGAGGATTATTTATGGCTGTTCCTGAGTCGATCCGCTCCGTTGCGCGTCCGTCAAACACCATTGTCGAAGACAACGGGAGGGAGGGTCCAAACCGTTATGCAGTACGGCTGCGGTCTGGCGTAAAGTATGTTCCGGGCGGCAATCCGCAGCCCCGGAACGGGAAGGTCATCGGACACATAGTCGATGGGAAGTATGTTCCGGTGAATGCACCTGTGGCAGATGCCAGACCCGAGATACTGCAGTATGGTGCCTCCGCATTTGTACATTCGGTCTCGGAAGATCTTCTGTCAGATCTTCTTGAGGTCTTTGCTGCCAAAGATGCATATACCATTATGGCCATCGCATCTCTCCGTGTGATAAAGCCTTCCATTCCTTCAGGCCGACTTGCTTCGTATTACCGGAAGACCTTTATCAGCAGGTTCTATCCAGGCGTTGCTCTTTCTGAAAACACGGTAAGCTCCTTCCTTGACCACCTTGGAGAAGATCGTGCAAAACGCAGTGCCTTCTACCAGAAGCGGGCAGACAGAGTAATTGCCGAGCATCACATCGCTATCGATGGGACGCTGAAACAGGACAACAGTTCCGTTAACGACCTCTCGGCCTTTTCCCGTAAAGCCCGGGTCAGAGGCTGTAAAGAAGTTTCTGTACTCTATGCTTATGACATAGAGAAGATGGAGCCCGTCTGCGCTGAGGTCTTCCCCGGGAACAGCATTGATGCCAGTTCCTACGCTGCCTTCATCAGAGACAACGACATCCGGAAAGGCATCATTGTATCGGACAAAGGCTTTCCGCCTGCCAGGATCAAGGCAGAATTGGACAGCCGCCCTGATCTTCACTTCCTGACACCGATAAAAAGGAATGATGCCAGGATCAAAGACAATGGGGCACTGAACTTTGACGGCGTGCTTGAAGGGGTAGACGGGCATATCCTCTACAGCAAACGTCAGATCAAAGGCGGCCGTTTCCTCTATACTTTTCGGGACAGCCGTAAATCTGGAATCGAAGAAGCTTCATTCCTTGCCAACCGTGAGAAGAAAGACTTCTCTTACAGCTGGTATGACAAGAAATCGGATGTCTTCGGCGTGATCGTCTTTGAGTCAGATGAAGACCTTGATCCAGGAACTGCTTACATCTGCTATTCAGACAGATGGCTTCTGGAGCTGGTCTTCAACCGCTACAAGAACGATATCGTTCTGGACCGGACCAACGTACAAGGCGATTTCTCAGTCATTGGATCTGAGTTTGTCAACTTCATTGCTACTGTAATGACCAGCAGGATGCTGAGCAAAGCAACAGCTGCCGGTCTTCTGGAAACCAGATCGTATGGAGATCTTCTGGATGATCTGTCCGAGGTATGGCGCGATGCTGATGCCCCGGAGCATGCAGCGACGAATGACGGTCACTGGATCCATACATTGGAATACGAATTTGCAGAACTGGACGCTCTCGGTTTATCTGAGCCGATTCCAAAGCCGGTTCCCAAAAAGCGAGGACGGCCAAGAAAGAATCCAGTCCCGGAGGACAAACCAAAACGCCGTAGGGGACGCCCAAAGAAGCATCCGCTTCCGGATGATGGGGCCAGCTAACGCTGGCCTATAGTACGGTGACTTGGGAAGTCATTAATGCACAGTACCTGACTTCACCTTCCATATTCATCACCCCTGGCTTTCCATCGTAGTTCTGTCGCGAACCATTATCCATCTGACCATTAGTCAGTCTGCTGACCTCTGACCTGAGACTTCTTTAGCAATTCTGTTTTCTTCCAGAACATGTCGCAATACGAGCGATCCGCACCATTCGTTTGTTTTTCCACAAGCTGTATTGATTTTCCTTCCAAAACAGCTTTAATGCACCACATGTACTGATAATAATCAGTCCTGGTGTCTGCGGACATCTCAAGTGTCACCTGAACGGCAATATCATTCATGGGATATCGCTTCACATAAACCGGAACACCATTTTTCAGTAGCTTACAGACACAGCATACAGAATATGCGTACAGCAAAAGAAATGGCAGTTCCCACCGCTGAAGTCGTGCATAGACCATATAGAGGGCTGCTGCACCAGTCGCCAGATTCATAAAAAGTCCGCCCATCTGATAAAGTGTATATGCAGGCTTTTTCCTGTCCGGGATCATCAGACACTGACCAGCAGCCCACCCTGCATCAGTAATCCGCTCCATTCGTTTCACTGACCGAAAATAGACATTCCACCTATTTTCATCTTTTTTTACGCAGAGACGAAATACTCTGAACAAGACCAGTCGATGCCGAGTCAGAATGCCTCCTATCAGATGGCCACATTCATGAACTGCGGTAGCCACAATGCTCATGAGACAAAGTATGACCAAAGCCAACAGAAGATTCATTACAGGCCCCCAATGCCAGTATCTGACAGTCTCATATGCAAAAGCTGCATATAATATAGCTGTGATGATATTCAGAATAATCGTCTCTACATTCTTCATCGGTTCTGGTACATCTCAATCATTTGACCAAGGAATTCACTCTGCGTTGTGTTTTGGTAATCATCCACCCATCCCAGCCTGCCGCTGTATGTTTCCTGATCAGTGATTTCCCCTTCCGTGAGAGTTGTTGCTTCATTATCTGTCACTTCGGAGGCTGTCACCTGAAGCAGTTCCGAAACATAGTTGTCACTCTGCTCTCCATATGGTGAAATCGCAGCCGCAATAGCTGTCGATGTAATATTTTCCGACAGCACCACATTGTGAACAAGAGAATAATTCTCGCCTGAAGCTACAATTCCACCTGCATAGGAGTATCCGTCTCCATCGTCTGAGGAAGCATCAGCTGATATATCTGCCATGCAGAAGTTCTGATAAGCGCTCGCACCATACTCCTCATTTCCTGCCAGCCAGGCGCATATGCCTCCTGCCATCGAATTTCGGAGGTTTCCGCCCGATGCTGTGAGCGCTCCTGAAACAATACAGCTTAAAATATCACACGATTCTGCAGCACCTATGATACCTCCGGCCCTCGCATACAGATATCCATCTCCGTATACAGATACCGATCCGGATACATAGCAATCGCTGACACCGGTATTGGATGCATGGCCTGCAATTATTCCAGCATTGACAAACAAATCCTCATCTCCATGTGCTTGTACATCGATGGACGCATCCTCTACCACCAGCTCTTTCACATATGCCCCATTAAGACAACCAAACAATCCTCCATCATATCCGCTGTAAACATCAGCCTGTACGTCCAGCCCTTTAATTGTATGGAAATTTCCATTCAAGGATCCGGTAAATGGCTGATCTTCGTCTCCAATGGGGACCCAGTCTCCATATTCGGATAGATCGATGTCGTTATCCAGAACATAATATCCAGACAGATTATCTGCCATAGCACTGAGGTCTTCAGCAGTCGACACGTGTATCGCATTATTCTCTGACCCAGCCGAACTGTCAACGTCCTCCGCATATGAATCATCGCTGTAGCTTCCCACGCTTCGTGTAATCATTCGCCCGGCAAAAATAAACGCTGATGCCCCAAGCAAGCTGATGAAGAATACTGCTACACCATTAATTGACTTCCCGCCTCGTATCCCGTGAGGAGATTCCACCGGTGATTCACTTACTCTCCCTTCAAGATATTCCCCATTTTCCTTTAACTTTGTTCCACACGCGTCGCAGAACGCCGAGTTCTCATCTACTTCATAGCCACAGTTTGCACAGTACATAAACCGCCCTCCCTCATCGGTTTCTTCATAAAACCGTCTGTCCATCACTCATTCTTACAAAATATTTCTCTCCAGACAGTGAGAGTTAATCAATAGCATGTGCAAATTCCGTATTAACCATAGACAGGATCCAGAGGAAGGGATCAAGGACGTCAACGCTGTTGAACGCCACTCCCTCTCTGTTGTGTCCAAGTGCACTGCATGTGAAGTACTGCACATTCTTAAATTTGCTCTGTGCCGTACGGACGAAGTTCCCGGCGCCATACTGCTCAAGAAATTGCTCACACAGAGCATTTTTTGCACTCAAAAGATTTTTGCATTCACTATGGCTGCTCAGATACTCCTGTGCTGCCCCATCACCAATCTGCTCATTCAGCCCTGGAATATCACACTTATTAATTACAACAGCTAGGTTCTTTTTTAAGACATCCTTTGGAGAAAGATTGAACATCTTCTCAAGATTGATGAGCATGATATTCAGGATATCATTAAAGTCTTCTTCACTTGCCCCATAAGAATCTATATTGATTCGATCTACCATCTCCCCGGCATAATTTGCCAGTGTAAGCGGGTCTATGACAAATACAAATCCATCGCAATATTTATAAGCTTCATTTCTCTGAATATCTCCGCTGTTTGCGAACATCTCACCTGATATATCGTAGACATACAGGCGTTTTCCAACTTTTTCGCCTGGTATATGAAGCCCGAGCTGATAAGCAGTCAGTGCATCCTGATCGGTCTTCATTGGCCTAATTCCATTATCAAATGAGGATACCGTAGCCGCATACTTTGCCTCGTCGGCAGGTGATGAAAAACTGATGTCCCAACTGTGCTCTGGGGCATAATCATTAATCAGACTGCGCACCGCCATATTCAAAATGCAGGTTTTTCCTACAGAAGGTCCACCGATGACGGGAATTGCGTATTGCTGGCTTGCCGTATCGCCTTCCAGAGTGCCACCACAGTGCGGGCAATATGCCTGAAGTTTGTTTCTCCCATTCAGAAAAGTGGTGGGAAGCTTATACCCGCATAAACATGTCCTGTGCCATATTCCATACCGACCCGGAACAAGTTTGGTATGAATTCGGCCGCAGTTCGGGCATTCATATGCCGGAATAAGGAATTCCCTCTGGCAATTCGGATTCGGGCAGGCATTTTTTATTCGATTGGCCGCAATATAGATGCGATCGATCAACCATGTAATTCCAAACAGCACATAAATCACAAACAAAATCACACCAAGGATGTATATATGAAGAACTGTAGTGATTGCTGTGATAATTGAGCCGAAGACGAAAATGCATATTCCTGCTATGATATGAATACCAACAATAAAAGATCCGCCGCCGGCTCCTACCATTCCAAACTGATTCTTTCCGTCTTCAACATTCATTGCCCATGCTTCCTTAATGGTGTTGCCCAAATCTCTGTATCCTTTATCAAAAACATAGCTGATTCGAGCTGGCTGCGCATTATCACTCTTTTTTGCCATACTTAATCCCCTCCCTCTGCACCCAGACTAACGTCTTTGCCTGGATTTCTTGATATTATTTTTTATGCTTCTTCCGGAGCATAGTCTTCCTTGATATTCACATTGTTCCAGAAAGCCAGTACATAGTTTCGAATAGAATAAAATCCTCCAATAATAGCTCCAACTCCCAGCATGACAGCAATGATCATGGCGACAAAGGCAAAAATAATAACAAGAATCATGATCAAACCCATTCCACTGTCATCATTGTCAAGCCCAATGTCCATCATTTCCAGGCGATCACGTAATCCGCCCACATTATCCTTCTTGATTTTTCTGCTCTCCTTCATAACACACCCTCCTTTTTAAATCTTTCTTCCAAAAAGTTTGCCGACTCTCTCAGACATAGATACTTTCTGTCTGGCAGTCTCGAAGAAATGGTCAGCGGCTGAACCTCCGCATGTTTTCTCCACCTGAATCTGAATGCCTGCCAGTATCCCATCATCCAGTTTTTTCAGATATGGGATAAATGCTTTCCGATACCGTTCCGCAACTTTGTTCGATGATGCTTCATTTATCAGCCAGATACAGGTATCGACAACCAGTGACCGCCATCTTTCTTCGTTCTTCTTCTCCAGCCGCTTCAGATTATCCAGGTAGGTATTGTGGAATCCGATAAAATATTCGCTGTTGAAACAACAGCAGATCAGTTTCCCCATATCATCAGGAGAACTGACCAGTGACAGAAAATCAGGGAGATAACACTGCAGAATGTCCATGTATGTCTTTTGCCTGATACCATCCATGGAAAAAGGAATCTTCCCATAGAATTCACTGAAGTTCTGATATTTTCGTCTTTCCTTTGAAGATGCTGCTTCTCTTCCAGCCAGTACGGCCGTGATCTGCATTGTCTCTTTTCCAACACCTTCCTTCTCAGCCATACGGGAAAGCCGTGCTGCCGTATCCGGGTTCAGGGAATTCAACTCTCTCATAGAGATTCCTGCGGCCTGGATGATCACTTTCTTTCTTACTTCGGCTGATTCTATGAAAGCAAAGTCGAGATGTTCAATCAGCGTGATCGCAGCCTTCGGGTCCTTGCACATATCGGTCACCGAATCGACCAGTTCGCTGAGATCGACATCCCGGTCATAATCTGCTGCCAGCTGGTTTGTCATGTTCCAGAAGGCCAACTCCGGATCCTTCTTCCGTTTCATGAGGATTGAATCCAGATGTACTCTTGCCTCTTTTTTGAGCTTCGACGAATCCAATGCATCCTCTGCGCGGTCCGCCTCATCCTCGGAAACGCTTTTAAAAAAGTTTTCCGCTGCCCGCAGAGCAGTTTCATATTTGCTGTTCGGATCACAAGACGCCTCAAGCACAATGCGAAACAGGCTCGGAACAGCCAGGCTCTCATGAAGAAGCTCTGCGATAAATGAACCTTCTGTTTTTCCTGAAACCAAGGACTGCATCTCTCTCTGAAGCAGCAAAGAAGCCCGCTCAATCTCAGCCTGATTTTTTCTGAGGCTGCAAAATCTGACTAAAAGTTCCGCGAAGAGCCTGGTCAGTTCTCCGTCCGGATCAGAAGAGATCAGTTTACTTTGCTCTCCGATTCCCTCCTCACTCAAAAAATATTCCGAGAAACTGCTCATGCCTTCCGGTGAACTTTGTTGCATCTCTTCCAGCAGTTTCCGAATTTCTGCTGAACTGTTCTCTCCCCTGTTGCGATCACCATCCGCCCGGATTGTCCGCACTATCAGGCTGAAAAAAAGTTCATTTACAGTCAGCATCATGATATCCGCATAGCGATACAGGAAAGTCAGAAGAAGCTCTTCCTCCTCCAAGCTGCCTTCCGGAAATTCGGTTCCATGCAGATCAAGCAGCTTCAGTGCAAGGGTCCGCCGGTCATCCCCTGCCACATACCTTTCCGAAAACTTCATTATTCTGGCAAGATCGGTCAAGGAAGCCTGCGTTCCGGGAATTTCCATGAGCTGAAAATATCGATAGACAGTTTCGATTGGCAGCTCGGCACGGCTGCATGTTACATGACTGTCAAGGAAGTCATCAAACTGCCTTATGACATCCATTCCGATCGTAAAGTCTGCCGCAATCTCCTTTGCCGTTTCCGTCCGCCTCAGGTCTTCGGTAACATGGTTTCCAAGAAAATCCACAACAACGCATCCAGCCATATGCGACTGTGCCGCATAATCAAACTGCAGCCTGTCCTGCCAGACGCCCATAACCGACATTGCGCAGCCATACTCCGCCATGCAGGTTCTCACATTCGAAGGATTAAAAGCATACGTAGTAAAATAGAGCTCTTTTGCCATCCGAAGCGGCAGCATCTCCTGAAGCACGGCACACCATATCACAATGTTCTCCCGCGTATCATTCAGATACAGCGGAACTTTCCGTGATACCGCTTCCATATATGCATCAATCAGCAGCGCTGTTTGCTCTTCATGCTCCGCGGCGAATTCTTCAATGCTAGACTCATTGACCATATCTCCCGTCATATCGATATCCAGAATATCTAGCGGCGGTACCGGACTCTCAGCGTGGATCTCTACCTCTGTCAGATATGTTCTCCAGAAGTCCTCTCCAAACAATTCCACGGGATACACATCCATATCCTCGTCCTCGAAGACAAGTGCATGGATCAGATAATTGCCGTAGCGATTGCTGTAGTCTTTCCCGACATAGGTTGTCAGTGCTGCGCAAAGTCTCCCGCTTGAAAGGCGGAAATACGCAAAGTCATACGGAAACTCGTCGACAATCTGCTCAGGCGTCGGATTTGGCACCAACGACAGAGGAGGCTGATATCGCATGACCCGACGGATATCCTCGCATTCCTCAGACGTAATCCCTTCCGATGTCGAGTAGATCATATACCCCTTGTTGGGCAGATTCCCATTGGGCCAGGAGGTATACAGATACTGCAAAGCCTTCATAATGTCCCTCTCTAAATATCTTTTCTTGCCTGCATTTGCTGCCGTCCAGCAAGTTATATAGCCTTGTCAGACGGAAAACTACTGGTTACTTTGCAATTGGAACCAGACGCTGTTCAGACAGTATCCACAGAAATGGATCAGCTACACGGAACGGCCGGAACTTCGAGATCTTATTGTCCATATCCGGATTGCTGCCAAGTGCACTCAGGCCGAAGAAACCGTAATTCTCAAAATTCTTGGAGACCTTGTTGATCAGTTCCTTACCCATCCATTCGTCCACGAGGCTCTTCATCTCCTCGTTGACCTGCTCAAAATCCACTTTGTCGAAAGCTCTCTTCTGGATATGCGTAGAATCATTCTTCAGGCAGCTGGAATCATCAATCATGCCTTGAACCGCATCAATCTTGGTGAAGGAGACTGCAATTGGAATCTGAATTTTTCTCTTCATATCCATATTTCCCGTCTGTTCCCTGATGACTTCAATTGTCCTGTCCAGCAGATCGGTGACATCGGTATTCTCCTGAGGAAGACGAATCTTCCCTTCAAGTTCCTGTCGGACAACCGGCAGCTGAAGCGGATCGAGAAGAAGAATGATGCCGGAGGAATGAGCCAGATACTTGGTAAACGTATCCATGTCCTGCTTCGTATCGAAGTTCTCACCTGCGGCGTCATAAAAAGTAAGGGAGATTGCTTTTGTCAGCGATTCTTTCCTACCGAAGAACCCTCTCTTCACCTCTCTTTCAAACAAAAGAGAATAGATCAGTGGAGTCACCTCGCCTGCGTCTGTACCCTGGACACAGATTCTGTTGCGAAACAGTGGATTGTAAAACTGCTGACGATAACGAGCGATTGTCGAATCTCCGCTCGCCATAAGCGAGCAGTTGAACGCTCCGCCGACCTTGTTCTTCAGTTCATCGATCAAAACCGCTACATAGTTGCTTTTCCCGGATTCCTTGGCCCCGATGATTGAGATTGGATAGCTGTCGATTGTCCCGATACTATATGGAAGTGTAAAACCGCAGTATGGGCAGACCTTTGTCGACAGCTTCTGATGGCACTCAGGGCATACTGGATTTTTCGGGTTAATCTCAGAAGCTGCGATCTTCTCTTTCCCCTGGGCTTTCGAACACGGCCTTGATCTGCTCATATTCAAGCAGAGATATTCCACTTCAGAATCATCGAATTGTTCAAAACAGCAGGGACAAAGTATCTTCGCCATGGCACGCCTCCTTAAAGTTCAGAGTTCCCATCATTCTGAATCTTGAACTTCTTATAATCGCTGTTTTTCAGAAAGAACATCCTGATCTTTGTCCCTTTCGGCACATCGATGTCCGGATATTCAAGTATCTTCTCCCGGTTCACATCCGTGACATTGTTCTCAAGAATCAGGTCTGATCCCTTATCACGGCTTCCTGGAACCAGTCCTGTCCTTCCTACAATCACAAACGGTGGGAAATGGAATTCACCATCTGATTTCAATGTGACTGTGAGTTTTTTCTTCTTTGAGAAAAAACCGCTTGTCACATAGCGGACAGAATAGTAAACAGTTCGCTGAGGCTCGTTCTCCATCAGGAACTGCAGGCCGTCAGAATAGACTCTCCTGTCTTCTGATTCAACCCATGAGTAAACAGCAGCATAGAAAGTTCCCTTCTCAGGATTGCGGATGATAATGCCAGCATCCATATCATACTGGCGCCTGTTCACCTCAACCCTGCGGGCCGCACTGTCCTCCGGAGAATCCGGATATCTGTCTGGACGATACAGAAGCAAAGCGTGGTCAACCTTCTTCGGCCAATCGAAGTTTACGTAGAGTTCCGTTGCCCCAGCATTGACATCTGTAGACGGATTCTTCATTGGAGGGACATTGGACACACAAACAGCGGTGCCCAGAACAACATTCGATGCCCGGATCAGACCGGGGATGATATAGCAGTTTCCCGTAAATGATATTGTGAAGTCCGCTTCCGTTCTGCTTCTCAGGGAAATATCTATTTTTTTAAATCTCGACTTAATGTCATCAAGGTCGTACACTGCACCGACAGCGTAGTCCGGCTTCTCCGCCGCATGGAACAGAATTGCGTCCCATTCTGATTCGTCCCATGAAGCCCGGAACCGTTCGTCCGCATAGTGAACCTGGAAGCTGGTCATCGGGGACGCAGGCTTCTCCGGGACGGCATTGAGGACAAGAGGCTGGGAAGCATATACCTTCTCACCAATCGTGTGAACGGCTTCAATACGGATCCAGCAACGCTCTCCATTCCGGAGTCCCGTGATAGTTTCTCCATCAAGCCTCTTTGAAGGAAATGGTGCGTAATCGGACCCTGAAGACGGCTGGCTGTCACCGCAATATGTCCACAAGCGGATCTGGCTGACGCTTGCCGGGCGCTTCCACGCTAGGCTGATGATTCCGTCTCCTCCTCTCGCCTTTACATCACTGACATTATCGACGAGCACAACCGGCGGCTCCAGTCTCGCCGGCGAGGATTCCACCCCTGCTCTGACGGTGATTACGCAATAGCAGTAGACGACAGAATCTTTGAGGCCGGATTCCGTAAATGTAGTATCTTTGCCGCGATAAATCTCTCTGCCGGAAGTGTCCACAGAATTGGTTCCATTGGGATATACATTCTCCCTGCGGACCAGAACATACTCCAAGTTTCCCCTGCTCGGGGATGCCTGCCATGTGATCGAGACATTGCCGTCCCTGATGGAAGCCTGGATTGATGAAGCCGGCTCAGGTGGATATTTCGAGAGTTGCTGTTGAATTGCAGGACAGTCACCCACCTGGCTGTTCAAGGCAATGAGTGTTTCAAAGGCCTGTTCAGGAGCCATGCTTCTGACCGAATCCAGCTGCTTTTCAACAGCTTCGATCCTCTGCTTTACTTTTTCTTCCAGTGCTTCATCAATGACGAACATCCCTGTCTGAGGATTTCCGACTGTAAAGCCGCTGCTGCGTCCTTCATCGATCAGCTTCTTTGCCGTGTAGTAGTTCGTTTCCCGCATCTGTTCACTTATCTTCGTGACAAGGTCGGAAAACTGCTTCTTCAGCAAACCGATGTCGCCCTCAAGTTTCTTTAAGTCCGGATTGTCCGGCCAGTAGGTCCGGGGTGTCACCAGGAGCGGCTCAATCTGTCCATATCTCCTTGACGCAAAAGCCTCTCTCGCTTTTGCCAGCGCAGCCGTCACAGATTCCATCTGCTCCAGATTGAACCCGCACTGGCAGACCTTCGTAATGTTGTCATTCTGCCTGTGACAATTCGGGCAAATGATGATGATGTGTCTGCCGCACTTCGGGCAGGTCTCCGTCCCGGCCGGATACTCGATATTGCAGTGCGCGCAGCGTACCGTATTTCCGGTGATCCGATACTGCATAAAGGCACAGTAATTATCGATATAAAGGGATGCATCAGAAAGCGACACGCCGCTGTACTCCGACAGGCAGGTCTCGATCAGTGCTTCCTTCATCTTGCTGTCAATCGTGTTCTTATTGCTTCTCGCCAGTTCGTCGGTCGCATCATTGACCTTCCCGTACCTGGTGATCGAGGCATAATTGTCATAGCGTCTCTTCCCCGCGTCGTCCTTGAAGATCTCGATGATCAGTCCTGCCAGCGATTGTTGCGCTGCAGTCATTCCGTTCTTGGTTCCGCTCTCCAGAATCTTCTTCTTCAACTGCTGGGCTTTTTCTACCACAGCAGCACGGGAGGAAGAGGCAGGAACCCCCAGGAACTCATAGATCGTTGCATATGGAGTTCCCAACTGTCTGAGATAGCTGCGGATGTTGTCTGCCTGCTGCTTTGTAATCACTTCCTTCAGAAGTTTATCCGTATCATCTTCATCATGTCCGATAATGTCTGCAAACCTCTTCCTGATAAAATCCTCCGTAAATCCAAATGGAGCGTACATCTTCAACAGGCGTTTGAGGTCATTTGCACTCAGTTGGTTCCCCTTCGAGGAGTACAGCTTCAGCTTCTTGTCCAACTCACTAATCTTACTATCGCTGATCTGTTTTGCGGCTTTCGCCTCCTGGACACGCCTGTCCGGATCTGTCATCACTGCCGTAATATCTGGTAGAAGTTCCAGATACGCAGAAGCCTTCGCCTTTTTGAATGCAACAAGCTGGTCCTTGGACCACTGCTGCCTTTTTTTCTCTATGGCCTTCTGAATAACTTCCGTATTCTGCTCAGGCGGATTGAATGGAAGTTCCAGCAAAATATAATAATTGTCTCTGTTCTCGCTCATATTCTCCCTCGTCAGCCTCATTCAGTTTCTGTTCTTCCACAGAATCCGTATTCTGCGAAAGAACATTCCTGTCGCTGCAGTCAGCGGTCAGTCGACTGAGGACCTCTGGTTTCTCTTTGCTGCCGCATCCAGTTCCTCTTGAGACATCGCGCTCTTTGTCTCGAAATCGGCCTCGACGAGCTCATGGGTTTTCACAACTTCTCCTCTGACATGAAGAAGTCCCGATTCATCCAGGCGGAATGTGATCGCCAGTTCTGTGGCTCTCGTTGCACCAGCCGGGAGTTTCAGTAGAGCGGTGCCAACCGGTTTGCCCTGTTCCTTATCCGTCTGTTCATCACTACTGAGGTCTTCCATAACTTCCAGAGAAACCGACGTCTGATTATCCTCATGCGGATAAAAAGTCTGCGTATTTTCAGTCGGAAGTTCTGCATTCTTAAGCAGCAGATTGTACAGTACCAGCTTCTCCTCCTCATTGAAGGAGATAATGCCAAAGCTGCGGCTCGTAACATTGATGATCTTAATTGGCTTCAGAGAGATTGCGCCGCCAGCAGCGCCAGTACTGTCAGAGCCCTGGGTAAGAGAAATATTGGCATTCTGTGCTTCCTGTTCAATGGTCGTCTTGCCGGTATCAATATCGTCCTTAAGCTGCTCAACTGTCTTGCCCTGGTTCTTTGCTATATCCCCAATCAGGATGTTGTACGCCTTCATGTTGCGTGCATAGATGGCAGCGCCCTTCGCCACAGCCTCATCCGGGTCGAACATCTTCGTCTCAATCCCAAACTCGGCGCGGACCCGGTTCTGCACCTGCGGCATCTTCGAAGACCCGCCGACAAGAAGGATTTCTGAGACATCCGACTGCTTGAAGCCCTTCTTCTCCGCCTCCTTCAGCATCTCCTTCGTCAGATCGATTGTTCTGGTGAGAAGGTCCGCTGTCAGTTCATCGAACTTCTCTCTGGTAAGTTCCACACGCGCACGCTCTCCCTGATAGCTGATGGACACTGGTGCCTTCGGCTTTGCGGACAGAAGTTTCTTGGCACGCTCCGCGGAAAGCGAGACATCCTGATACGTCTCCGGGTCCTCAAGAATATTGTCCGGCGTCCCGGTCTCCTGCTGAAACTGTTCCGCGAGGTACTGAATCACACGGTCATCCCAGTCCTTGCCACCCAGATCCTTGTCGCCGCCTGTGCAGATGACCCGGATCTCTCCTGCCTTGATATGGATCATCGTGATATCGAACGTGCCACCACCCAGATCGTAGACCATGACGGTTTTCTCTGAACTGTCCGCAGTAACCCCGTAAGAGATTGCCGCTGCCGTCGGCTCGTTGATGATTCCGAGGACATTCAGTCCTGCGATCTTTCCTGCTGCTGCCGTCGCATCTCTCTCTTCCACGCCGAAGTATGCCGGGCAGGTGATGACGACATCTTTCACTTCTTCGCCGTCAGCAATCTTTCCCTCCTGATCAAGAGAGTCCTTCGCGTCCCCAGTCACCTTCTTCAAGATGTAGGAAGAGACATTCTCCGGCGTATAGTCAACGCCGTTGATTGTGAGCTTAAACCCCGCCTGTCCGATGCTTCTCTTGATGAAAGACACGACCTGATCCGGATACATCTTGGCGTTTTCCTTTGCCATATCGCCGACATGTACAACGGTCGGGCTCTCAAACTGGACAACGGACGGTGTCGTCAGTGCCCCCTCCGCATTCTTCACCACCTCAGGCTTGTCCATTCCCTCGTCCAGATATGCAATGCAGGAATATGTGGTTCCAAGATCAATACCATAAACTTTGCTCATAATGCCTTCTCCCTCTCTTTCTGGCTGTCCAGCTTTTTCTCTGGCGTTCGATTCTCTCTATCGTGCAGCAGCCAGCACCGGCTGTTATCACCTGCTTGTGTGCTATTTTCTTACTGATCTTCCTTCTTCTCATATCGGAAGATCTTGACACGTTCTCTCCGAAGAACACTGCCGTCCTCCCTTGCATAACCCTCGCCTGCACGGGCTGCAATCAAGTTGTTCTTCTTCTCATCATCGGTCGGAATCGACGCAATGATGGTCTGCCTCCTGGCGTCCACCTCATGTCCCTCTATGGAATAAGGTTCAATTCCTTCCCGGTAGAGCACGTCTTGAAGGTCCTGGTACATTCCCTTTACAACTCTGAGAAGCTTTTTATAATTCTCTTCGCTGTATTCGCGTTTCTCATAGACAGCCGCTGTCTTTCGGATCCCGTCCGCCAGCTGGATGATGTCAAGGGACATGGTGTCAATGACCTTTGTCATATTGCCCTTCTGATAAGCAGCAACCTCATCCTTCAGGGTTTTGATCATCTCGTCCTTTCCCTTGTCCACCTTCACCTTCTGGTCAAAGGCCTGATCGAGCTTCTCCACCGCCTCCAAGATCTGTTGAAGGGTCAGCTGATCACCTAATTCCAGAGCCGTCTGGCCGTTTCCAGAGTTCTCCGTCTTCTCTTCCGGCTCTGATGGGTTCTCCGCAGCTCCGGTATCTGCTGCGTTTGTCCGCTCTTCCTTCTCCTTCGCAGTCTGACTCACGACCCCTGTTTGAGATGTCTCCTTCTCACTCATCGCCTTTTCCTCCCTCATTCTATTTTCCTCCTGCGCATCTTCCCCTGCGTTCAGATACAGCTTCTCTTCAACCTTTTCTGCTCGTTGCATGATCTCAAAGTTTTCTCTTGTCGGGAAAGGAAATGGCTTCAGTTCTCCACTTTTCCTGCTGATGGATACCGCAAAGCTTCCTGTCCTCGGGCGGTCTTTTCTTCCGCCATACGCGATCCACAGTCCGTCTTCCGCCGCGCTGAAGAATGATGTCACTTCCAGATGTCCATTCTTTTCAAAATATTCTGATGCAATTCTGTACGCTTCCGTAAGATCTGCCATTAAGTCCTCCTCCTGCTTTCCCTGCAGCACTGAAGAATCTTCTCATTCGGCTGAAGATTGTCAATTCTCGCAAACTGCGTCTGCCCTGGCCTTACGCCTGAAAAATAATAGGAACAGTCCCTGTTGCCGTTCTGCGGATCATAGAAATAAGTTCGCCCATTTTTCTGTTCAGCCATGAAAACATGTCCATCATTTCTTCCATTCCAGAAAACACAGATCTCTGCTCTGGCGCCGTCTCCCCACTGGCTCATTTGTTTCTCGATATCTTCCATTCCGCTGCCTTCTGTTTTCTTGATATCAGGATTTTCCCAGACGCTGAATGGTTCTTCGGCTAGTTTATCATTGTCCCAGTCAAGGCACGGCATTGCCTCTACATCATAGCCTCTTGCACGCATCTCCGCAGCAGGGACACACCTCTGGCAGTTGACGTGATACTCTTTTCCTCCATAATCAAAGTCCGGGTTTGTGAACTGAACATTTTTTTCCAGTGCGGCGTCACCCTTGATATCATGCCATCCTCCCCAGTTATCGGCATTGTTTCTGGGAGGAATATCATAATCCGGATATGCCTGTGCCTCGAGAGCCCTCCACTCCGGATCCTGCGAGTATGTTCTGAAATCTTCCGGCCCGTAATTGTGGTCAGACATGTACTGGGTGAGCTGTGCCCTCGCGTTCTCCGGTTTCAAAGGTGGAAGTTCATAGTCTGGGAACGCCTGCTTCATCAGAGATCGCCACTCTGGATCCTGCGTATATTCTGCAGCATCCGCCTGCGAGTAGTTATGTTCATTGTAATATCTTGTCAGTGGGTCCAGCCGTTCTGAGAGATTCTCTGCATTCCTCTCATCGGAATTATTCTCGACGTTCTCAGGTACACCTGCAACCTTCCCCTCATCCGCTCCCTCATCTTCCGATTCTTCTTTCTCCGGTTCTTCCTCCGGCTCTTCTTCCTCCGGTTCTTCCTCTTCCGGCTCCTCTGCCTCCGGCTCTTCCTCATCCGACTTTTCTGTCTCTGACTCTTCTTCCTCAGGTTTTTCCTCTAATTTCTCTACAAAATCATCTTCATCAGGATAGTCTTCCGGCTTGTCTGCTGCATTGTCTTCTTCCTCTGCTTCGTCGTCAACATCCTCATCGTCACCTTCGAAGTCATCAGACTCATCCTCGTACGAAGTTTCTTCGTAGTCATCGAGGCTGTCCGCATCGGTCTGGTCTGTATCGCCATCGCTGTTCGCTTCTTCTGTTGCATCATTTTTAACATCCTCCGAGCCCGCTTCATCTGTCTCAGAGTTGTCTGTTTCACTTGTACTGTCTTCTTCGGTGTCGTCCGTCTCTCCAGTCTCGTCTGGATCCCCGGTTTCATCCGTCTCGCCGATCCCGTCAGCCTCCTCGGTATCGTCTGTCTCTACAGGCGTATCAACCTCTCCACTGTCGTCTCTCTCTACAGGCGTGTCGACCTCTCCGCTATCGTCCACCTCTACGGACTTATCGGCTTCTCCGGTCTCGTCCGCCTCGTTGCTGGCTTCATCGCCAGTGTCCTCGTCTGTGTACTCTTCCGGTACATCAGTCACGGCATCATCCGCATCCAGATCGTCTTCGAGGTCATCTTCTTCCGCATCCGTATCGTCGACATCATCCTCATAGGACGTCTCCTCGTAGTCAGGGATGTCATCCGCAGCGTTTTCGCTCAGATCAGGCTCATCCGACTCATCGAAACCATCATCTTCAACGCCGTAGCCTTCAGAGAGGTCATCGTCATCGCCTGCCTCCATATAGGCAGCATTCTCTCCGTCTTCTTCCTCCGTCCCATCGACATCGTCCCCGCCTTCCTCTTCCTCGAGGTTAGGTTCATCCGCATTGTCAACGTCTCCGGAACTCCAGTCTTCATCGCCGGTATCATCCGCTCCTTCGGAGACATCATAGGAGCTTTCATCTAATCCGCTGATCTCGTCGGAGCCGTCCGTCTCGCCGGAATCATCCTCCTCATCAGAATCATCCAGATTCGCATCGCCTTCATCCAGACCGCCCTCCGTGTCACCGTCCGCTTCCGCATTCGAGACATCATCGGCTGATGCTTCCCCTCCAGTCTCGTCGATACTGACCTCGCTAGACGAAGTATCGACTTCACTGACTTCCGTGGATTCTCCGGAATCCATATCCGATCCGCTGTCAAATCCGTCACACACAGGCCTTCCCTCCTCTTTTCTGTGCTCCAGCTCCTGCCTCTCCTTCACTCATACTTCGCGATCACGCAATATACATGCTGCTCCGGAAATGTCTGCACCTGGCAGGAGGATACTCTCACATGCCGGCATCTGCTCTGTGCAGCCTGCATTACGTCCCACAGGCATCCGTCAATCTCCATTACAAACCTGCTGTCAGAATCTACCCGGAACAGGATATACGGTTCCTCCGACTCGATACTGTTCCGCAGAAAATTCTCAAGCTGTGCTCTGGAAGAGATCAGAGCATCATTCATGTGAAAAAAGTTTCCGGGACATTCTTCGCTCTTCGGAAAATACCGTCTGTTCCACGTGTGGTCCCGTGCAGCAGTCTTATCATCAAGTCCGAAATAGCTGTAATTTGGCATGTCCGGATCAGAATCAAACTGTTTGTCCCACGTAACATCGACATGATGATAGAAACCGCTGATCTTCGCCATGTTCCACATGTGCGGTCCTCTTTCATATGCGCTGTTGCCGGTTCCATAGACGCTGTAGCACTCAAGTCCCATGCTCCTGCACAAATATGTAAATGCTTTTGCATAGCCTTCGCAGACACAGGTATGGTTGATCAGCGGCCCGACAATTGAATGAGACTCCATGAAATGCCTGTTCGGACTTCCTCCTGAAAAATTGACAGCAGTTTCATCGTATACCGCAGTTTTTCTCAGGTAATCGTGTGCTGCAATCGCTTTATCATAGTCTGCCATGCTGACATCTACGTATTCTTTCATGAAGCGGCCCACCACCTGGTCTATCTGCTGCCTCATTCTGGAAGCATCGCTCTTCTGATACACATACTGAATCCTAACAGTCTTTCCGCCAAAGAAACTTCCCTGTGCGCTCATTTGAATCGGCAGATAGAAGAGTTCCGGGTATGAGGCGCTGATGTCCTGCATGATATCGGAAAAGTTCTTCAGGCTGCCCGCAGGAATGGCAGCTCTGTAATTCCGGAATCCATTCACCAGCGCTTTATAAAACGCCTGATCCGCCCTGGAAAGAGTTCGGTAATACAGGGATACCGGCTCTTTTTCCTGTGTATATCCCATACCTTCTGGTCACCTCCCCCGGGGAACTGTCGTCTCTCCCTTGCATCTGCACTGCCTGATACCTTCTCATCATTCAGCCGGGTACCGCGCCCGAACCCCGATTCAGAAATGAAATTTCCGTCCGACTTCTACTCTGCACTCTCTCCGGAGATTCCCGTCCAGCGTGCTCACCATGATCGTTGCGGTTCCCGCTTTCTTCGCTGTCAGGAATCCATCCCGATATTCCACAGTGGAAGGACTGCTGCTTGCAACGCGCAGCTGTTCGAAACTGTCTTCAGGCTCCATCTTCGGCTTCCACCGGACACTCTCGCCGACAGACAGATTCACATGGCCTGTCGGAAGGATAATGTCACGCACATGCGGCTGCACAATGATCGTCATCTTCGTCTGGACATCCGGTGTTTCGATCTTCACCGCGGTCTCCCCCACTCGAAGTCCTCTTACCGTATGTCCCTGAAGATCGATGGTCGCCACCGTCGGGTCCTCCGCCTCCGCTTTTACCTCGCTGACGTTCACTGCATTTTCCGGAAGGATCTGAAGATCAAGCTGTTCATCAACACCTTCAGGGATGTATTTCACTTTTGGGAATACCCTGATCTCATTGACCAGTACTGCATCAATGACCGTCATATCCCTGGATGCCACCGGATCCGGATCCCCTTCCTGAAATACACTGATCCGGTCCCTTCCGGCTCGAATACCGGTTATGGACATGCCGCAGACCCGGACAATGCCCTTCTCCGATTCTGCATGCAGACTTTCTGCCTCCCTCTCAGACGATGTGCCAATCTCCAGCGTCCGTCCGACATACAGCTGGTCGGGGATCATTACCTGAGCTTTCTTCCATGTGCTGGTCAAAAGACCGAGCCTTTCCCGCTCTTCTCCTGTCAGCCGGATGAGTCCTGCATCCGCTTTCTTCTCTACGCGATAACTTCGGTCTGACAGGACGGTCGGAAGGACCATCTCCATAATTGCGTTCATAAACAGGTCAACCGTGTCACTGCCATCCGTGTCGAAGAAGAAATGATTTCCTTCCAGATGGGAGAATCCGGTGAGACCGGAGGCTGTCACAACAGCCATTGCTTTCCCATATGCTGCTATCATGTCCTCCGCTTCCTCATCTTTCTCAGAGGAAAGAAACACAACACCAAGATCCATATGGGAGAGTCCTTCCAAGGACCCTGCCATCTTCACTGAAATGGAAGTGAGTGCGAATGCATCCGATGTCAACCCATCTTCTTCCTCTTCAAATACTCCAGATTCCAGAAGCATGTCGCCAAAAGAAGAGCATAGCTCCTTGTCTGGTGCCCAGATTCCGACTGAAACTTCACTAGACGGTTCTTTGTCACCCAAGTTCTGGAGAGCAATAAGCCGGTCCGCAATATCATCCGCTATCTCCGGGAATGCATATGAAAATGAACTGCACAGCGGATCATCCTCAGCGAGCCGTTCCAGGATATCTTTCTCCCATACGGTGCCAACATAAGACAGCTCATAGGAATCGTTCACTTCGCGCGCAATCTCATTGAAAAAGACTCCCACCCACTCTGAAAACGGACAGTGCTTATACTTCATGAGTGCACTGTATTCCGGAAGCCTCCGGTCATTCACATTGATCTTCAGCTCTGGAAGATACGGATCATAATTGACAGAAACCTTATTCATTCTCTCTCCCCTGCCGCCATCTGTTCCGGCACTGTCCGGGCGGATCCGCCCCGGACTGATCCAGAAATCTTCTTCACTTTGAATACAAGGTCCGGTAGATCAGAAGATAACGGTTCTCGCGTTTTTCCTGCACACCCTCCATATACTTCTCATAGATCAGGTAATGGAGTACCTTCTTTTTCATGGCATCTTCCTGATAATCGAATGCGATATAGGCGTCAATCGCTTCATACAATGCCTTGTACCAGGCGATGATGGCGGAACGGTCATCCTTCTCAATCTTCTCCCGTGTGATCGCCGTACTGCCCGAGTAGTCGCCGGAAAACCGCAGAGGAAGGACATCGAACAGCCCTTCACATTCCATCAGGACCATCAGCCGTTTCGAAAACCTGTATCTTGTCGGCCGTTCTGCCTCAAAATACATTACAAGTGCGGCCAGCTTTGCGTAGACTTCCTTCTTTTTCGCGTCATTGATATCGCTTCTGTCAACTGCATCCCGCAGTTCATCCAGCTGGACTCCATCGTTCTCGAGCTCACCAGTCTCGTACTGGACCACCAGCAGCACCGCCAACCTTGCTCGCAGATGCGCCATCTCATCTGAGGTAACGATCGCATCCTCGCGATGATACTTTTCGTCACTCTTATCAACTTTCGTCAGTACAGCTTCCACCCAGTTATTCTGATAGACTGCTGCTACGCCTCTCGGGAACCGGGAGATCTCATGGATCTGTTCGTCGTTGAGTCCGATTGACCGTCCGGAGGCAAGGCAGTCATCGTAATCCGGAAGACGCATGATGACTTTCGTATTCGTATTCTTTATCGCGGATATATCCACCGCTGACGGTGACTGGTCGACAATGATAAAGCCTTCCCCATAAGTGCGCATCTCAGCAATAGACGCGCTGATCATCTCCACTGACTTTCCCTGAACGTCTGCGGAATCTTCCCCTCCTGAACTGCCGGATGAGCGTTTCAGGATGTTATGGGCTTCCTCCAGAACTGTCACATGGCGCAGAGGCTGATTCTCCTCACTGCTACACATACGGTATTCATTCAGCTTCATGATCAGGATGCCCATGAACAGCGACTTTGTTTCAAGGGAAGATACCCGGCTCAGATCCACGATTGTGTTCTCATCAAACAGGACACTGTCCTCAATGTCGTCAGGAGAACACATCACCTGGCCGATAATGCCATTCGTCAGGGACCTTACCCGCGTGACCAGAGAGCCGATATAGTTTCCCTTTGACTCTGCCGAATAAGCGGAACTGTTGATGACCTCAGGCAGGATCTCAAGCACATCCTGAAAGGTCGGAAACCGCCCTCTCCCGGTCGGCGTATAGATAGACTTATTGAGGTCCCATCCGCATCGCACATACGCCTGCTCAAAAGACTCTTTCAAAATCGCAGGCATCGCTGCATACAGTGGCCAGCAGGCACTGAAGATTCCGATGAGCCGGTCAAGATGTTCCAGCACATGGATGTCCGGATGGAAACGAAATGGATTGATGTGGAGCATCGTAAAATATTTCGGGTTCGTGCAGAAGATATTAATGCCCGGGAGACTTCCGTAATACCGTTTGTACTCGCCCTTTGCCGGCTCGATCACAAGGAACGGGATCTTATTCAGGATCATCTCATCGAGGATCCTGTATGTGGTATTCGACTTTCCGGTTCCGGTAGATCCCGTAATGAAACAGTGCGACCGAAAACTCTGAAGATCCAGATTGACCCTCGTTCCCTCATCCATACCCATATGAAAAACCTGGCCGAACCGGATCTTCTTTCCTCTCGGCGGCTGTTCAGAATACATTACATTGCGTCCGAATGGCGCAATGTTCATGACTGTAATGCCCTTCACCGATTTGCGCGGCAGGCCCAAAACATAAGGCAGTTCATTACCGGAAAGCATACTGCAGGCTGAAACGTTCTGTGAATCCGTCAGAAAAAAATCCTGATTCTCCGAAATGACAAATTCCGGATTCATGCACCAGCGAAGGCTGTCCAGAACTTCCGGCGTGCACTTCTGATCCTGAGCATTCCAGACATTGACGTATGAATCCTCAATGCCAGAATCAAAGCCGCTCATCAGAGCTTTAAAACTGCTTGCTGCAACGACAGAAGTCTGGATGCTCTCTGACAGAAAATAACACGCCACATCCCACATGCCAAATGACTCGCAGTTTTGAATCCGTTTGAGATGTTTGTCAATCTGGTCAATTGTGTACTTCACATCACGATTTTCACTCGTTACCGTGACCTGTTTTGAACTTCCCTTCGTCTCTGTGTTTGTATCTGATTCGGTTGTGCCATCTGTCTTTGTCGTTCCTTCCGATACTCCCTTCGCCCAGGAAGTCCCACTTGAGTAGCTTGTAGAGCGTCCATGGCTGTTTGTCATCCCGAAAAAGCCGAAGCCGCTGGAGCTGCTGTAAGAAACGCTGCGTGTATCGGAAGTGCTTGTTGTGTCAGACAGTGAGTGGTTGATGGATTCAGAGACGGATTTGCTCATTCCTTTTGCGATGGAAACACTGTCGTTAACCCCGTATGACAGTTGAGTTGTCGCAAATGGTGTCAGCGCAGACTGAATCTGAAGCAGACCGTGTTTCCTAAGATCCAGGCCCTCCTTGCTCACCGGATCAGCGATGAAGAGAGCTGTGTAATTCTCGCCTTTCATCGTATCGATGAATTTCTCAATCCCCTGGACATATTTCTGTTTGTCGTCATCCCGTGGGGACGGAACGACGGAGACCGAAGCAACATTCAGAGAATTGCCAAAACGAGTACTCTCATTGATCGTGGACAGAATCTCCGTAACCTCTGACCTGGGAATCAGCTGAGTAGAATTGCCGGGAAAGTTACCGTCCAGACTCTTCTTCAGGATTGCTTCCGCGGTCGATGCATTCTTCTCCGAGCGGACACCAATATAGAAATCAAGGCATTCATGATCGCTCTGCAAAAGTAATACAACTGAAGAGCCGATGTTATAAAGAGCCGAATAGACAGAAATCAATTTATCATTCGTGTTTTCATCGGTATCATAAACAAGGCGGGTAACACGATAAAATCGGACAAAATCATCAGACTTGCTTGCAGGATCGACCTGCACGACGTCAAACTGGTTCAGATTCGCCAGATACCCCTTGTTGACGAAGACATCCGCGTACAGCAGGCTCTTGGCAAGTACATCATCATATGTCCGGGTATCTTCCAGTACGTCGTACCCGCTCTCCTGATATGCCATCGATATCACTCCCTGCACATGCTATGAATTAGCACTACTGATCCGTCAGTGAAAGAATTTTTCTTTCTTGAAAATTTCGTTCAAAGTTGGCTAATTCCTCAATAAAAAACCGAAATAATTATACATTATCCGATGTTTTCTTCACATTAGTGGCATTTGTGTCTATATCCTTTGCCACTTCCATTGACCTTCATCTATACGCATTCCTCTGTACTTCTCAATAAATTAACTCTCAAACGCCTCGCTTTGGCTTTTTTAAGTCAGATATCGGCCTTTCCATTGATAAAATCGATCACTTCTTCGAAGCTCCTTTTGCTTTTTTCAAAGGCTTCAAAGAGTTCCTTTTTCTGTTGCTCCTTCAGCTCTTTCTGAAGTTGCTCGTATTCTTCTTTTGCCTTTTCGAGCTCATCGGTTAACTCAAAGATCTTCTGCCCCTGACGCTCGATCCGCTTCCTGATATCAATCGGTCCTCTGGCCATGTTCTGCCTCCCTTACGCTGTCAGCGTCCTCAAGGTACTGCCAAGTTCAGTTGCTTCCCTTTTCACTTCCGATGCCGTCAGGCTGAATGCCTGAAGGATATCTTTCTGCATCGCTGTCACCGCATGATCAAGCCGGTATACCCCGTCCGACTGTCGGATCATTTCGATCTTGTTCAGTTCCCTGATCGCCGCAGGTACCGTCATGTAATTCTCCTTTTTACCGAGCAGTTTCATTCGGTCTTTCAGGCACGTATAGATCTTATTCCGGATGATCAGTGCTACAAACTCTATAAATATCTTCGAGTAAAGAGGTTCGGACTCATAAACCCTCATGGTTTTTTCACCCAGGTATGATTTATCTCCCCGAAACAGTTTCTCCGAGCAGTCCCTGCTCTTATACAGTTCCAACGCCTCAGCTGCGCTCATCTCCGACGAAGTGATGATTGCAAAGTAGCCGCACAGCTTTATATCTCTTGATATTACATCCTTCTTCTCACGGATGAGCTGCAGCCTCTGATTCGGCTTGCCTTCGTTATGGTAGATTGGGGCAAAATAGGTCGTAAGTTCTTTCCCTACCGTGATGCCGGTTCCGATCATCTTCTTCAGCAATTCCCTGTGATGCTCGATCTTCTGCTCCAGCTTCGAGCGCTCCTTCACCTTCCTGAAGTCACTGTAGTAGATGTGGAAGTACCGTTCCTGCTCATCTGCATCATACAGCCTGGCTTTTACCGTAATGCCACTGACTCCATAAAAAGGAATCGAGCATTCCCACTCATCTTCGAAAGTCCCCCGTACTTTCATCACCTGCTCATTCACCAGGTCTCTGCAGCCCTTGACCATGATCAGGAAATCATAATGATTCCGGTCCATGAAGCGGATATTTCCTTCACTGAAGCAGCCCCGGTCCAGAATAAACCCGGCACTCTTATAACCGTAAGCAGCTGCCTTTTCCAGCATGAACTGCAGTTGCGAAACATCATTGATACTTCCCGGATACTCTTCATAAAACAGCGGAAGACGGTTGTTCCTGTCATAGCCGACTGAGAAGTTAAAGATCGGTTTCTTTTCCTTCTCCTTCTCGTGTCCGAATTCCGCGAGTTCTATCTCGCCGGCGTGGCAGTGTTTATTCGTGGAATCATAAGAGATATAGATCTTTTCCCTATGGTCGCGTGATTCATTCCAGTCATTCTGAAACCGAACGCTGTCATCTCTGCTGATTTCACGCAGAAAGCGGGAGACCTTTGCATCACTGTATACTTTCATCCCATTTGTAAACAGCGGATGCTGGAAAGCATATTCCGCTAGCGTGTGTGTGGGGGGGAATGGACTACTACTCTTCCTTCAATCCAATAACAGTATCGATGATCTCAAAGCCCGTTAGCATCATTACTGGCATGCGGCCACCGATTGCAAGGTCTCCGAATCTCAGATATTCGACTTTTGCAAAGGCAAGGATGAGAGAAATCACTAATGACATGATTTTCATCATTGCTGCAAATCTTCGGTTGTCTTTCCGTTTGGAGCTAGCCAACTTGTAATAATAGAACATGATGAATATCAGAGTAGTTATTATTACAATATTACTGGCCATTTGGGCTCCTTTTATGCAGAATCGCACCTGCACTAAACAATCGCTGTTAGTCAGTGCAGATACAAATCGAGTAGGAGGCGGTGATTAGCCGCCGTCCTCTCACACCACCGTGCGTACC